>Ga0334898_1000160_pt1 | contig 127465 bp, 118 predicted proteins | sample GraSluR3_MG_10_FD_207228 | JGI IMG/M metagenome (GOLD analysis project Ga0334898, IMG submission 207228) | Sludge microbial communities from methane-producing bioreactor in Wageningen University, Netherlands - Granular Sludge_3_08-R3 | ecosystem: Engineered > Bioreactor > Anaerobic >... | reverse complement strand
CGACATTCCAACGAGATCTGCTCCGAAAAACTCAAAGGCCCTTATCTCTGCCGGAGTCTCATAATTTGGACCAAGAGCCCAACAATAAGTTCCCTCCTTCAATTCTATCCCCGTGTTTTGAAGACGGGTTTTCAAGTCCGCCAGCCAGAGACTGTCTGCGATTTCCGACATATCTGGAAATCTCACGCCATATTGCTCGTAATTGACTCCCCTGAGAGGATTTCGAAAGCCGAAATTCACTACATCAGTCACTGCGACGATATCTCCTGGAGAGAAGCTTCTATTTATGCCCCCCGCAGCATTCGTAATCAACAGATGTTCTATTCCGAGCTCCTTGAACAAATACACCGGAGAAGTGACATCTCTGATGTTATGACCCTCGTAGTAGTGAAATCGTCCCTCCATTGCTACAACGGGAAGACCATGAAAGTATCCGAAGACCAATCTTCCAGAATGACCTTCAACGGTTGTTTTAGGAAATCCCGGAATTTCAGAATACTCTATTGCTATTGGTTCGGAGAAGTGTTCCGTCAGATAGCCAAGGCCGGATCCGAGAATTAGTGCCGTCTTTGGAGTCATTTTGATTCGTTCAGTTACCTCTTCTTTCATCACTTCGAATATATTCATAGAAAACCTCCGAAAGTAAAGCCATTCAAATTATTATATAATAATGAATGCTTTTGGGAATCGAGAGCCGTTTGACTTTGAAGCTCTCGGTTAATATAATTGTTCCGATTTTCAGAATTCGAAGGGAGGAAATCCTTTGACGGCCGATGAAGTTTTCGACAGAGTGAAGAACATAATTTCCGAGAAACTTGGAGTCGAAGAAGATGAAATCGCTATGGATTCCAGTTTGACAGAGGATCTCGGAGCCGATTCTCTCGATCTGGTCGACCTGGTGATGGCATTTGAAGATGAATTCGATTTTAAGGTCGAAGATGAGCAGATTGAGAGCATCTCTACGGTAGGAGATATTGTGGAAAGTATCAGCAAAGGTCTGGGAGTTGAAGACTGAGTCTTTCAAGGGGGCTTAAGGCCCCCTTAATGTTGAGTGGAGTGGTATCGATAGATAGAGAATTCAGAGTATCAAAAGAAAACTTCTATGAGAGATTGGACAGGTTCTTGAGAAGGGAGCTCTCAGACCTGAAGTTGTCATCTATCTACAAGTTGCTGAGAAAGGGAAATGTGAAAGTCAATGAGAAGAAAGTCAAGGATGGCTCCTTCAGGCTTGAGATAGGAGATTTAGTTCGAGTAGGTTTTTCTGGAGATCCTTCAAGACTGAAGCGTCTTAGAGAATCGCGTGAACTGATTCCTCACGAGATTCCCCTTAAGATACTATTCGAAGACGATTCAATAATCGCGGTCGACAAACCGGCGGGGATATCCGTTCATCCCGGAAAAGGCATCCAGATTGTAACGTTGGTCGAAGGACTCATGGCATATGGAGAGGCAAGAGGTTTCTTGCCGCGGCCCGTCCACCGGCTCGATAAGCATACCTCAGGAGTGATAGTCTTCGCCAAATCTCCAGAGTCGGCTAGAGAGTTGTCATCACTGTTTAGGCTGCGAGGAATGGAAAAGGGTTACCAGACGCTTGTGAAAGGAGTGCCGGAAGCTAAAGGAAGACTTGTTTCCGAGAGAGAGAAACACACTGAGTCATTGACGTTCAGAATTGAAAAGAGTTTTGCCTCGGTTTCACTATTGTGGATAGATCTTCACACAGGGAAGAAGCACCAGATACGTCGTCAGCTGAGCGAAGCCGGGTATCCAGTTGTTGGGGACGATGTCTATGGAGACAGATTGTTCAACAGGGAGTTCAAGAAAGAGACCGGGCTCAGAAGATACTTCTTGCACTGTTCGAGACTCTCCTTTATTTGGGAAGGTGGAAAGACGATCGAGATTCTTTCGGGACTTCCCGACGACCTTGAGAAGGTGTTGGTCAAACTCAAATGAAGTCAGCTCTTCTGCTTTTGACGGTCATTCTCATTTCGATCTACGCATTCAGTCAAGTGGAGATCAGGAGAGAGATTGAAGAAGCAAACGCTGAACTCTCACAGATATACGGCTTTTCGGTCAAGTATAGTCTTACGATTCTCAAAGGCGAAGGCCATGAGCAGCCAGCAGCAATTGATGATAATGGAATCTACCAGATCTTTCTTTACACGACTTCCTATAGATCCGGAGTCGCAAGACATGAACTCGCACATGTCTATTTCTTTGAGTACCTTAGGAGCATCGGCTTCACTCCTAATGAGATTCCTGTATGGTACCATGAATTAATGGCGGAAGGCTTTCAGAGTCTTCATTCGAGGACGAGAATTCCGATACTCAGAGTTGCCTTCTATGATTTCACAGAGTTTGACAGAAGGTACCCTAATAAGGATGACCAATCTGTTTTCTATGGAGCTGTTTCGAGCTTCGCTGGATACATTCTGGAGAGGCATTCATATATTGATCTGACGAGCGTCGCAGAAGAGTTCTTAGAAGAAGGGGATATGAGTGCAGCCTTTTCGAAGGTTTTTGGATCGAGTCTAGAGTCTATGATTCTAAAGTGGAGACTTATCTTCTTGCTTCCGTATTCTCCATTTCTCATCGGTGTAGTATTATTTCTTTATCTTCTGATTGGGAGGAGAGACAAGTATTGGCGGAAGTTCCCGTTAGACCTAGAAAGTCTCAGAGAAGACGAAGAAACGAAAAACAGAAGAGCGCACTAAGACTTGGCAACGGTATAGTCGTTGTTGCCTTCATTTCCGGATTGCTTCTGTCTTTGTTCTACATTCCCTGGAGAGTTTCCCTGGATTTCAACTACAACGATGCTGTGGTAATTGCAGAGAAGGCGGTAGACGCAGTCCCTTCAAAGCAGCTGATTTACGTGGAAGATCTGGAGAACGTCTCGAATTTGGAGTCTTCGGTTATTCTGGTGGATCTGAGAGACGACTGGCATAGGCTGGAGGAGATATTGGCTCTGCAGATCCCGATGATCCTTACTGGAGTCTCACCTTACACAGTCTCGGAGCTTGCATCGATTCTTGACAATCACTTCGCATACACGGGATACATGGAGTTTGACGAAAGAGGCCATTATGTACTTGATGTGCTGAGGGCAAGGGAGAACAAATCTCTGGTGTTTCGAGTGCACAATCTGAAGAAGAAAGAGTATCCAAACTATGATGTTGACAAGGCAGTGACCAGGTACCTTAGAGCTGTCAGGGAAAGGAGCATTGATGCACTTCTCTTTTTGACTCCCGACAATGATTTTGACTATGATGAGCTGGTATCACAAGTTTATGGAATACTCGACGGAATGGGATTAGTTTCGACCGAAGTAGTTTCTCCAAGGACTGGTTCATCCAGGTTCGCCTTGCTGGCATCTCTGTTTGTGTTTGTTCTCCTGTTATCTGTCAGTCCTTTGCTTGCAGCTGTTGTTACAGCGTTATTCGTGTTGTTTCCAACTGTTGGTCTTCCCGCGGCCGCTGTCTTCGGTGAGTTTGCCATATATCGGAGGATTTCTTCTTTGAAAACCGGGGTGATCAAGGGTCTCCTTCTTTTCTTTTCCTTCTCGATTTTCCTCGGAATAGCAATCAACGCCTCGATGGTAGGTGCCTCCTATCAGAATGGACTGGAGCTCTTCAGAGGCGTGAAGATCTCATTGGTAGCCCTCCCCTTCTGGCTTTTTGTCACTGGTTTTGGTAGAAGCGTTTCGAAAAAGGTTTCTAGGGGAGATATACTTGTCGTTCTTCTTGCGGGGCTGGTAGCCGTCTATTACATCCTTAGAAGCGGGAACTTCTCTTTTGTGCTTGATGTGGAAAGAACAATGCGAGACTATCTTGACAACGTCCTCATAGTCCGTCCGCGTTTCAAGGAATTGCTCGCATATCCGCTTCTGGCAGTGATGATTCACTTCTCTTTTGATCTCAAAGGGAAACTCGGACCGATAATTGCTGCAGGTGGATCACTTGTAACTGTATCTATAGTTAATACCTTCTGCCACGCTACTGTTCCTCTGTGGACAGGCCTGCTGAGAAGTGCGTATGGTTTAATCTTCGGTACAGTGCTTTCACTTCTAATAATCGCGATCATCAAAAAGTATAATAGATCAAGGGACATCGCTAATAACTTGTTGAACGAGTCTGATGAAGACAAGTCTAATTAGTATCTGATGATGGGAGGGATAGTCTATGAAGAAAACAATACTGGTTATTCTCAGTTTTTTCTTGGCAGTATCACTATTTGGGATTGTAACTTATGACATTCAGAAGGTAATTATTGTACCGGAGAAGCCACAGGGGGGGCTGGAGGTTTCCATTTGGCTTGACAGAGATAACGGTTCTCTTTACTATTCAGGCGAAGAGGTTAAGACTTACTTCAAAGTCAATAAAGATGCATATATAGCGATATACGATATCACACCAAATGGAGAAATCCAGCTGATATTCCCTAACGGTTATGATCGCAGCAATTTCGTCAAGGCTGGAGTGACCTACACTCTTCCAACGGAGAACGCCACGACGAGATACCGTCTTCAGTTGACGAGTGAGACAGGTGGAGGAAAGGAGATCTTTCAGATTGTTGCATCGACGGCTTCCCTTGGATTTCTTGACGATTTTATGGTGAGAGCTGAGGCAGGAGATATCTTCCCCAAGGCCAGTTCAGGGGCGGAGGACTTCGTAGTTTCAAAAGTAATACCTGTTATTGATAAGCAGGAGTATGCCGTTTCCACTGCTTGGTTCTATCTCGATGTGATGCCCAGCACAGGACGAGCGAGGATAACCACAACTCCGTCAAATGCAACCGTATATGTTGACGGAAAGATGGTCGGCAGGAGTCCCATTAACATAGACCTAGATGTGGGAAACCACATGGTCACAGCATACATGAACGGTTACAGGACCGAAACCAGACAGTTCACTATCGAAAGTGGGAGAACGCTGGATGTAAGACTTGATTTGCAGAAGTTAGCAAAAGAGTATCAATTCTCTCTTGTCACAAACCCAAGCGATGCAACTGTGCATATTGATGGCAGGCTTGTAGGAAGAACACCTCTGAATGTCACCTTGGAAGAAGGCACGAAGAGTATCAGCGTTTCTAAGGCTGGATATCAGACATACACAGAGACTTTTGTCCTGAATCGTAATATTTCCAAGTCTATCACTCTGACTTCTATGGTTCAGAATTATCAACTGTCGGTAATAACGAGTCCTTCAGGGGCAGATATTTATGTGAATAACGCTTACATTGGTAGATCCCCGTTGAATGTGACTCTGGAAGGCGGAACAAAGAACTTGAGAATTGAGAGATCGGGATACGAGACATACACTGAAAACTTCATTCTTGATCGCTCGATTTCGAAATCCATTACCTTGACTCCTCAAGTGAAAGAGTACAGATTGAGCGTAACGAGTTCACCTTCGAACGCCCTTGTCTACATAAACGGAACATATCAAGGCAGAACTCCGCTTACTCTTACCTTGAGGGAGGGATCTTACGCCGTCAGAGTAACCGCAGATGGCTATGAAGATTTCTCTACTAACGTAACACTTGCTGGTGATAGACAAGTAAGTGCCACTCTTTATGCAAAGAAGGCCAGACTGACAATAGAAACAGAGCCGACAAATGCATCAGTTTTTGTAGATAACGTTTATGTGGGCAGATCTCCGCTATCCGTTGATCTTGATGCGGGGAGGCATACGATCAGAGTAGAGAAGTCTGGCTATATAACTGACAGCAAAGATGTCAATCTCGCTGCCGGAACCAGTTCATCGACGAAAATCACTCTGATTGAAGAAAGGCCGGTTGCCAGGATTACAATTTCCTCTGATCCGAGCAATGCGAGAATCTTCATTAACGGAAAAGATTATGGTAGATCAAACAGGGTAGTTGAACTTGATCCAGGATATTATGAAGTAGTGCTTGTTCTGGACGGATATCGCGTGTCGGTTACATATAGATACTTTGGCAAGGGAGATCACAATCTCTCCTTCAACCTTTCAAGAATCGACTAATGTCTTTTCCTGTTACCCGAATAACCGGGACTCAAGTCCCGGTTATTCTTTTTCTGTCTGTCTCAGATAGGTATATCCACTTTCCGGGGCTCAATCGATCGGGAAGGTAATATGCGCCGATCCTGTTTCGGTGAAGGTTTCTCACCTTGTTTCCCACTGCCAGAACGAGTCTCTTGACTTCGTGATACCTGCCCTCCGTCAGTACAATTCTCAGATGAAAAGAATCTAGTTCTTCAACTGATACCGGCATAGAAAACTCTTCATCGCCTATTGAGACTCCTTGCGAGAGAAGTGAGATCTCATCTGAAGTAATCTCATTGACAGTCTCTACGAAATACTCCTTCTCGACCAGCTTGTTCGGCGAAATCACGTTGTGAATGAACTCGCCGTCGTTTGAGAGTATTACAAGTCCTGTTGTGTCTTTATCAAGCCTTCCGGCAATGGACAGTTCGGCAGAAAAGACTTCATCTATCAGGTCGAAGACATTCTCTCCTTCGTCTCTCTCTCTTGAGCAGACAAAACCTCCAGGTTTGTTCAGAGCTATGTAGACCATTCCAAAGGTTTTTATGTGCTTTCCGTCCAGAAGTACTTCATCGTTCGCGCTAACACTTGCAGACGGGGTATCGACGACTCTTCCATTAACGACTACTCTTTGACTTCTTATCATCTTTCTGCTCTGGCTTCTGCTGAAGCCAGAGAACTTAGAAACATAGCCATCCAATCTCATAAATAGATTGTACAATACACCTTCTTGAGGTACCAGTATCACGCACCTCCAAGCTATTGTGCATGATGTTATAATCTTTTAAAAGAAAAAGAGAGGGTGGATCTATATGAGAAAGGAGTGGCTTCTCCTAAAGCCCGATGATGAGGCCGTAAACAGATTGGTCGAATTCATGGGAATCGATGTGTTTTTGGCAAGATTACTGGTAACGCGAGGAATTGATGACGAAGTTGAAGCAATGAGGTTCCTGAATCCAGATAAGACGATTCTTCATGATCCCTTCATTCTTGAAGGTATGCAGCTTGCAGTTCGTACAATAATAGAGACTCGAGAGAGAAACGAGAGCATCGTTGTCTTCGGTGATTATGATGTCGATGGTGTAACCAGTACAGCGCTCCTGTATCTTGCAATGAAAAGAATGGGGTTCAATGTTAGTTATTACATTCCTTTAAGGCTTGAGGAAGGGTACGGTTTGAGCAAGGGCGCAATAAAGGATCTTAGAGAACAGGGCCATAAACTATTGATTACCGTTGACTGTGGAGTCACTTCGTTTGAGGAAATCAAGTATGCAAAGGAAATAGGATTCAATGTTGTCGTAACCGATCATCACGAGGTGAAGGATATTCTTCCGCCAGCCGACGCCATAGTCAATCCCAAAAGACCTGACGACAACTATCCCTTTAAGGGACTTGCTGGAGTTGGCGTAGCTTTCAAATTGCTTGTTGCGCTTAATGAGACTCTACACTGTCCTATCGATCCGGAGGAATATCTGGATATCGTGGCGCTTGGTACTATAGCGGATATTGTACCCTTGAGAGATGAAAACCGCTACATAGTCAGGCAAGGTACCGCAAAGATCCAGAGTAGCCCGCTTCTTGGACTAAAGGCACTTTTGTCGTATCTTAGAATCCCGTCTGAAAACCTGACTGCGCAGGATATTGCCTTCAAGATTGCGCCCAAACTTAACGCGGCAGGGAGAATGGATTCAGCTATTGTTGCCCTCGAACTATTAATAAGTGAAGACATGGATTCAGCAATGAACACTGCTAGCCGGCTTCTGAAGCACAATCAGAATAGACAGACAATAGAGGCGAAGATCTTCGACCAGACTGAAAGAGATATTGACAGCACATCCAGTTTCAAAGATGACTATGCGCTTGTTGTTGACGGCGATAACTGGCACCTTGGAGTTCTGGGGATTGTTGCCTCCAGACTTGTATCAATTCACAACAAGCCGGTTTTCTTGATATCTACCAACGGTTCCGACGGTAAGGGTTCCGCAAGAAGTCCTGCCGGTGTAAGCATAATCAGTCTCCTTAACGAAGTCTCTCACCTTTTGAGGGAGTTTGGCGGGCATGAGATGGCTGCAGGATTCAGCATAGACAAGGAGAACATCACTGAATTCCGAACGGCAATAAACGATGCTTACATAAGACTTTATGGGAAAAAGCAGCCGGTATTCAAGATAGACATCGACGATGTCCTCTCTATAGATTCTATTACATCCGCTATTCTTGATAAGCTGGAGCTCTTGAGACCCTTTGGCCACTCTAATCCCGAACCGAGATTCCTTATAAAGGGACTTAACATAGAGAAAGCGAAGATGTTTGGCAGCGGCAGCGATCACGTGAAGTTGATTCTACGTTCTGGAGATAGAAAGACGCTTGCGATAGGTTACAACATGGGTTCAATGTTTGATGACTTCAAGTATGTGAAGCCAAATCTCCTAAAGGTGGATGCGGTTGCTTCAATTAAGAGCGAGAACCTTTATGGACTGCAGAGTGTCAAACTCTCTCTTTCGGATGCAAAGCTTTACATTGATCCAGTCTTTGAAGAGGAAGTAAGGGACAAGAATTTCGTTTTTGAGTTTATAAGAGATTGGAAGAATCAGCAGCCCGGTTCGCAGGTAAAAACTGATGTATCCGCTCTGATAAGCGAGCTTGAGAAGAAGCTCTCTCATAAGTGTCCGGAGTTCATGGAAGTAAGTATCAAGAATCCATGGGGAGTGTTTGGCAACATCAGACTGAAGAACCCTTTTCTCGCTCTCAAAATACTTAAAAACTATCAGCAAGGCAAGAAGACTTTCGTTGTGTCTGCAATAAACGGCACGCTTGCACATACCTATTATTCACTGCAGCACTATCTGGATTCGATAAAACCAGTCTTTGCCAACTCTCTGTACAGAGGAAGGTTGGATGAACCCGTTGTTTTCACCACTCTGCCCTTCTTCGTTGAAAGGTTTAACGAGATTGCTGAAATAGCCGGAGAGATTATTTTCGACGAACCTACTTATATTCTCTCGGGTATTTTCAAGGACCATCCAGATCTTGAAGGTTTTTTCTCAAACATCGATAAGGTCCTAGGAATATCTGGATTTGCAGGAAGTGTCTACTATGATGATTTGAAGGATTTTCTATCGGATAGAAGGATATCTCACGTATATAAGCCAAGTCCAATCAAAAGGGTGGGCATAATCGACAACCGAGGCTCCAGAAAGAAGGTCGAGCAGGTGATGTCGATCGTCGGTCATGGTGAGAATGTCGCTGTGATTGTTGATTCCCCACATAAGACGGTCACTCTTGCCAAATCTATGGGATCAAGATTATCCCATGCTCTTCAGAATGGGGAACTGATTTTCTACAATTATCTGCTGAAGGACTTTCAGAGGTCGGTAATATACTCACTTGTTGAGAGACAGAAGATCAGGGTCCTGATTACTACTCCATCTAGCGACGGACTCGGTGTCACTTTAGGTAACTCTAATATTGTATTCTACAGTGCGCCAAGGAACTTCCTGGAGATTATTGATTCTGTTTCGACCAGACCCGGTGAAGATTCGGAGTTGTTCTTGAATCTATCTTTCAACAAGGCCGACTTGATTTCTAATACCGGTGAAATGGACAGGCTTTTTCCGACTGTTGAAGAGCTTGAAGCCGTTTATCAGGACCTTAAGGATGTTCTGCCAGCGTCTGAGAGGGATATCAGAAAGGCCCTTAGCTTTGAAGACGGAATCTCGAAGGTCTTTCTTTCTATGTTGGAGGAGATGAAGCTTGTAAGTGCTGACGAAGGAATCTGGTACAGCAGTTCGAGCTCGGAACTCGACTCAGTTCAGGTGAAAAAGACATTGCGTTACAGAGAGGGAATCGCTGAAAAGAGAATGACCAGATGGTTCGCCACCAAGCTTTCGACGATGACGACAAGAGGACTGCTTCGGAGTCTTACAAACGCAGAAGAGGTGCTTAAGGTTGGTTGACACCATGGTGCTGGATTCTCTGATAACAGTCTCGCGGCAAGAAATTATGAAGGCGCTGTCGCTGATTAGGGACGGAGGTTTGAATGCGAAGATCTTCCCTACTCCACCAGATTTATTCTTGGGTTGCTCGCTTTCAATTGCGATCTCATCTGGAGATCTTTGCGCAAGCGTCAGCCTCCTAAAAGAGGCAGACATTGAGGTTCTCCTCACTAACCATTGTGACGAAAACCCGGTAAGGTCCTTCTATGGTAAAACTTGGCATTGACTTTGGCACATCAAGAATCGGCCTTGCTTTACAGATAGAGGGTGTAGAAATCCCTCTAAGAACCATTGATCACTCAGGTTATCGCAAAACACTCTCAAGAATACTAGAGGAGAAGAAAGTCGAGATAGTTGTTATTGGATTACCAATCTCAATGTCTGGCAGATTCAGCGAATCTACTATGAGAGCAGTCTCATTTGCTGAAAAGGTGAAGAACATCTATTCTGGCCCAGTCTTTCTGGTGGATGAATCTCTAACTACAGAGACGGCGATGAGAATGTCTCAAGAAGTTGGACAGGATTTCTCGAAAGTAAAGGATGTTTTCAGTGCAATGCAGATTCTTAGAAATGAGTCTTCTATTACGGCCAGAAGGTGGGAGGTACGTGAGAGAAGAGTCGTCTGCCGTGATCTTCGTGAAATCCCTTCAAATAGCAGGGTATTGCTGTACAAACCAGAATCTGCTCGAATAGAAGGTATTGACTCTCTGGAGACAGACCCAGGAGTTTTTGTCGAAGATCCTCAGATCTTTCTGGCATTCAAGAGAAAAGGAATGAACCCGGTAAACCTCATTGATGACATAGACTTTTCAACTTACGATATAATAGTAATCGCTTGTGGAGAAGAGCTTGATGGGAAGTTAGATCTGAACTCAGAAGGTCCGCAGGTTATTGAGTGCTCGTGGCTCAACGGATAGAGCGCTGGACTCCGGATCCAGAGACTGTGGGTTCAAATCCCACCGAGCACACCATGTTTGCAACGCGGGAGGTTTTGTATGAAAAAGGGTGATCTTGGCATCGATTTGGGAACCGCTTCTCTCTTGGTCTTTCAGAAGGGCAAGGATATAGTGATTGATGAGCCTTCGGTCATCGCTGTTGAAACGAAGACGGGAAAGATAATCTCAATTGGTTCTGAAGCTAAGGAAATGATCGGTAAGACACCAAAGGACATAAAGGCTGTAAGGCCAATTCGAGACGGGGTTATTGCAGACTATCAGATTTTAGAACAGGCTCTCAAGGAACTTGTGAAGCGAACTCGCACGAAATTCTCCTTGTCCAGACCGGCGGTTGTTGTCGGTGTTCCGGCCAAGGTTACAAGTGTTGAGAGAAGAGCAGTTATCGAAGCCACAACGGCTGCAGGAGCAAGCAGAGTTTACCTGGTTCTTGAACCTGTGGTCGCTGCAATCGGAGCAGGCCTTCACATATTTGATTCAGTGGGTAATATGGTTGTGGATATTGGAGGAGGGACTTCCGACATTGCCGTAATCAGCCTTGGCGGGATAGTAGTCTCGCGTTCTCTGAGAACTGCCGGAGATGCAATGGACGACGCGATAATCAAGTTTGTCAAGCGCAAGTACAAGTTTCTTATTGGCAGTTCGACTGCAGAGGACGTCAAAATTAAGATCGGGAAGGCCTTTCCCACTCTGGAAAGCTACGAGCTTGAGGTAAGAGGAAGAGATGCTCTGAACGGTCTTCCGGGTAATATTAGGATCACTTCTGACGATATTCATGAGGCGATATCTCAGATCTTGCAGGATATTGTTCTTAATCTTAGACAGATTCTGGAAGAGACACCTCCGGAAATCGCTGCCGACATAATGGATACAGGCGTTGTGCTCACAGGAGGTGGTTCTTTGATCCGAGGATTACCGGATTTGATAATTCAGGAGACCGGTATCAAAACCATAGTCTCCGAGGATCCAAGAACTTGCGTTGTCAAGGGAATAGGAGAGCTCCTTGAAAGCGATAAGCATCTTCAGAGAGTAGCGATAAATCACAACAAATAGCTAGGTTCTTACTCTATTTCTCTTTTCGAGTATTACTATAAGGTATGAGAATGCTAGTCCCGAGAGAATTCCCACCGCTATTTGTATCAGATTGAAGTTGATCCCCGGTCTGGAGAGTAGATCGGGTATTGAGCCTAGCATAAGGCCAAGAAGGAATGAGAAAGTCGCACAGCGGCATCTCTTCATCAAGAACTTCAGAAGTCTGCTTACGAAGACCACGCCAAGAATAACACCGACTCCGATGAAGGCAATGATTACTAAGTCTAGGTTCTTGAGAGCAGATATTGCCCTAGTGTATTCACCGAGCAGTAGAAGTATGAAGGCACCGCTAAGTCCGGGAAGGACCATAGCCGCCGCTCCAAAAAAACCTGCTACCACATCAAAAACGAGATTAAGAGCACCGCGATCAGAAACACTACCTTCTACCGACCTTGAACCAAGCAGAGATATTATGACAACGAGTACTACCCCGGCTGCGAAAGAGATAATCGAAGTCGCGCCGATTTTTTCAATGCGCCTGAATACAACTGGAATTCCTCCAGCAACGAGTCCGGAGAACATCCCATACATTAGCGAAGGGACGACTGAAAGAGAGAGATCTATTAGAGCTGCGAAAGCGAAGATCCCTATCCCCATGCCCGCGATAAGCTGAATCAGGAATACGAACTCCTTCTTCTTGATCCTCAAAGCTGTCAGCGATGAGACTGAATCCACAAATCGCTCATATATGCCTCCTAGAAGAGCGATTGTACCACCACTTACACCTGGAATGAGATTGGCTAGACCCATTAGTACACCTACAAAGATCACATAGAGCATTAGACACCCCCAGATCGCCATATCTCTAATTATATATCCTGTGACTTGTTTTCCTCACTTTGTGTACTCTTCTTTAATCTCGTCTATAATAGTCGGTATATGTTATAATTCAGATAATAAATAACGGATTTGGAGGGATTGACTTGACTCTTCTGGAAGTGAGGAATCTTCACGCTGTTCTTGCTGAGAATAATGAAGAGATATTGAAGGGAGTGAACCTAACCGTTAGGAGCGGAGAGATTCATGCCATTATGGGGCCTAACGGAAGCGGGAAATCCACCTTTGCAAATGTGCTGATGGGTAACCCAAAATACACAGTGACCGAAGGCACCATGAGGTTCATGAACAAGAACATATCAAGATTGTCTGTTGACGAGAGGGCTAGGCTGGGCATCTTTCTCTCTTTCCAACAGCCGCAGGAAATATCCGGAGTCAAGCTCAGAAGTTTTCTCATGGCTGCCTCTCAGAGTTTTGGGAACAAAACGCCTTTGCTTAAAATGAGTCAGGAAGTTGACAGATTGGCTTATAATCTAGGTTTGGAGATGGAACTCATAGATAGATATCTTAACGTAGGTTTCTCTGGTGGAGAGAAGAAAAAGGCTGAAATAGTTCAAATGTGTTTTTTGAAACCTAAGTTGGCTATCCTTGACGAAATCGATTCCGGGTTGGATATAGATGCGCTCAAGAGCATCGCTCGATCCATCAATGAATTTAGATACTCGGAGAACGCGATTATTCTGATCACACATTACAAAAGGTTGCTTGAACATGTGGAGCCGGATTATGTGCATATCTATGTAAATGGAACGATGGCAATAACTGGAGGCAAGGAGCTTTCAGTAGAAGTTGAAGAGAATGGCTACGAGGGGATCTTTGGGTCAGCAAAGGGGGCCTGAGGATGCGAAAAGAAGGATTAATCGACAGTACAAGGTTCGATTTTAGTTCAGATTCCAGGTACAGGTTTGTTAGCGAAAGAGGATTCAGGGAAGACCTAATAATCGATGTCTCGAAAAGGAAAAGCGAACCTGAGTGGATGCTTCATAAACGCCTTGAATCTCTGAGAATCTTCAACTCTTCGAGAGATCCTGGGTTTGGAGTTGATACAGAAAGTCTAGACCTAAGCAGGATAATCTCTTATCTAAGTCCCGATGCAGACAAGAAGAGATCATGGGATGATGTGCCTGAGGAGATCAGAGAGACGTTCGACAGATTGGGTATTCCAGAGGCAGAGCAGGAATCGTTTGCAGGGGTAGGAGCTCAATATGATTCTGAGATAGTGTATCAGAATATCAGAAGGGAGCTTGAGGGTCTAGGCATAGTCTTTTTGGATATGGAGACGGCCGTTAAAGAGCATTCGGAATTGGTCAGGAGATATTTTATGAAGGCGGTTCGACCTGGCGATCACAAATACGCTGCGCTCCACGGGGCCGTCTGGAGTGGAGGTTCTTTCGTATATGTTCCCAAAGGGGTGAAGGTACCGCTCCCGCTTCAGGCATATTTCAGAATGAATGTGGGGGGCAGCGGACAGTTTGAACACACGCTTATCATTGCTGATGAGGGATCTGATCTTCAGTTCATTGAGGGCTGTTCTGCACCGAGATTCAACGATCTGAACCTCCATGTAGGAATGGTAGAGATATTCGTTCTGAACAAAGCCAGGGTCAAGTACTCGACTATTCAGAACTGGTCGAAGAACACATTCAACCTCAACACCAAGAGAGCGATCGTTGAGGAAGATGGAACAATCGAATGGATATCGGGCTCTCTTGGAAGTCTGAAAACAATGTTGTATCCTACATCCGTTTTGAAGGGAAGAGGTGCAAGAGCCGAGCATCTTGGAATAACTTACGCCGGTCCCGGTCAGCATATGGACATTGGATCCAAAGTGATCCATCTTGCTCCTGAAACCAGTTCACTTGTAGATGCTAGAAGCATAAGTGCGGGTGGAGGCTGGGCCTTCTATAGAGGTCTACTAGAAATATCTTCAAGAGCGAAAAACAGCAGGTCTTCAGTTCGATGTACGGCGCTGATGATAGACAACGATTCGAGATCCGACACAGTTCCGATCATTGAGGTAATGAATGACTCAGCAGAAATCGGCCACGAGGCGAGAATAGGAAGATTAGGGGAGGATGAAATATATTATCTCATGAGCCGTGGTCTGAGCGAATCGGAGGCTAAGGCAATGATTGTCAGGGGATTTATGGAACCCGTATCGCGCCAGTTCCCTGTGGAGTATGCGGTGGAACTCAATAGATTGATAGATATGGAGATTGAAAGCAGTATTGGTTGAGGTGACTACGATGGAAGTAACAACTGATTTCGTTCACAATAATTACAAAATGGTTAGACCACCCAGAAGAGAAGAGGTTTCAGTTGGGGATTTTGCCGATAGAGACTTTCTTCTCGCCGCAGATTTGGCTTCGCCTGCGATGTCTGCATTCATTAGCAACAGGTATTCCGAATACAAGAAACTGTCATTTCCTTTATGGAAGCGGTTTAAGTTAACTGGAATGACCTTGCCTGACATCTCTCTCAGGCATCGCACGAAGTATACAGATCCAAATGCAAAACCCATGATCTCTCTTAGCAGTGACGAAGTAGAACTTCTTGACAGGCTGGATTTTGAAGGTTCTGACAGAAAACTTCTCTTGCTTGGAGACATTTGCTTCTCTGAAGGTACAATGATCTCCGTCCCGCCTCGAAAGAGAGTAAGCAAACCATATGTGTTTCCGTTTAGTAGGGACTCAAGAATTATGAACAACCTATTTGTTTCTGGGAAGGGCTCGTCCATAAAGTTAGTCATAGATAGCACGTCTTCAGGTAACTGGCTTCTCCAGAACAACAGGTTTCTTATCAAGGAGGATTCCAGTGTGGAGGTCCTTTACATAAATAGAATGACTGAAAGAGGTTATGGATTTTCGAACAACCTGTACTTTCTGGAGAAGAACGCTAAGCTAAGAGTAGTTGAGGCGAGTACAGGAAATGCCTCAATGGCGGTTTTCCATATGGTTCTCCTCGAAGGTGAAGGTGCGCAAGCATCTGTAGAACCTCTATTCGTTGCTCGCGGAGATACTGTTCTCGATATGCATTATGTGGTGAAAGCAATTTCGCGTAACTCGGAAGGCATGATTTCCGGATCAGGTGTTCTCCTTGACAACGGGAGAAGTGTCTTCAGAGGAACATTGGACATGAGGAAAGGCGCAAAGGGATCAAAAGCAAGTGAACACAGCAGCGTCTTGATGCTCTCTCAAAAAGCTAGAGCAGATACGATACCATCGCTGCTTGTGGGAGAAAGTGAAGTAGAAGCTTCTCATGCAGCGACCGTAGGATCTGTAGATGAACAAAGAGTCTTCTATCTAATGTCAAGAGGGTTTTCCAGAGAACGGGCGATCCGATTCATTGTTCAGGGAACTTTTGAGCCAGTACTCAAAGAGATCGACAAGATCTTTCCTACCTTCACGGAGGTGGTAAGAAATGAATTCGCAAAAGAAGTCTGAACCCAGGGTGAAAGACCTTAGAAGAGATTTTCCGATCTTCCGTAATCATCCGTCTCTAGTGTATCTGGACAATGCAGCCACAACCCATAAACCCGCGTCCATAATAGATCTTGTAAAAAGTTTCTACGAAGCCGAGAACGCTAACGTTCATAGGGCGGTATATCCTCTTGCGGAAAGGGCTACCAGTCTTTATGAGTACAGCAGACAAGAAATAGCACATTTTGTCGGGGCTGACCAAGATGAAGTAGTCTTCACAAAAGGTGCCACCGAGAGCCTCAGTCTTCTGGCTGCTTCGCTTGCCTCCTCAGGTGAGTACGGGACCTTCGTAGTTCCAATAATCGAACATCACAGCAATTTCCTCCCGTGGCAGTATTACGCCCGGAGAAACGGGTTAGACTTTGTGGCTCTGCCCGCCGTTGGCGCAGAGTTATCGGTTGAAGATTTACATAGGTCGCTTCGGGATATCGAAGGACCTTTCGTTTTTTCCATCGGTGGCTTGATGAATTCTACAGGTTACAGGACTCCCTTTGAGGAGATTACGGAGATTGTCCATTCTCTCGGTGGGATTATTGTCATCGACGGAGCTCAACTAATTCCTCACGAGAGTTTCGATTTCAGAGAATCGAAAACGGACTTTCTTGTCTTTTCCGGGCACAAGATGCTTGCCGAAACCGGTATCGGTTGCCTTGTTGGTCGATCGAGCCTAATAGAGGAGCTTTCACCTTTAGTTCTTGGAGGAGGAATGGTCAACCGTGTGGATGTTGAAGATTCCTCTTTCTCGGAGGGGGTCTCTAAACTCGAAGGGGGGACTCAGAACATAGCGGGTGCGATCTCCCTTGCCGGTGCAACAAAGTATCTCAAAGGTATTGGCATGAAGTGGATAAATGATCACGTCTCCTATCTTACGAATATCGCAAGAGAGAGATTGGCGGAAATACCTGACTTAACTATTCATAGCCCATCATCGAGCCATGCCATACTGCTGTTTTCTCACAGGAGAATACACTCTCATGATCTCGCCGAGTTCCTTGGTAGAACCCAGAACGTTGCCGTAAGAAGCGGCCATCACTGTGCACAGTTGCAGATGGGTGCTCTTGGAGTATCTTCGGCATGCAGGGCGTCTCTATATCTGTATAATACCCTTGAAGATATCGATAGGCTTTTTGAGGGAATAACTAAAGCGGAGAGGTGGTTCTCGTGAACTTCGAGCAGCTTTATGCCGACTTCGTAATGCATCACTATAAGAACAGCATGTACAGAGGACTTCTGCCGGCCTCTACATGCAGTGTAGAAGGATCGAATACGTCTTGCGGTGACTCGATCATCATTCATCTCGAAGAAGGCGAATCCAAGATTCAGGCAGTGAGATTTGAGGGCGAGGGCTGTGCGATCAGCCAGGCATCGGCTTCAGTCATGGCTGAGATTCTCGAAGGCAAGACTTATGACGAGGCCCGGGAGATAGTTGAAAGTTTTGAAAAGATGTTGCGAGGGGAGAGCTTTAACGAATCGCTGATTGGTGATGCGTTATTCTTTCAGGGACTGAAGGATCACCCGATGAGAGTCAAATGTGTGAATCTGCCCTGGAAGACGGTAGCCAAAGCTCTGGCTTTGAACGAGCAAAAAAAGACCGGTGCATAACACCGGCTATACTCTGCGCTGAAGTAACCCTACAGTTTGATTATACACTTATTGGTCTGTAGAATCAACTTTTTTGTCTCTCTCCGCCAGATACTTGTCCAGTTTCTCTTGCTCGTTGCTGAAAAAGTAATTCTTCGGGTTTTCTGCCATTTTCGTAACTTCGCCAAAGAGAGAATCTAATACGCCCATAAGCGTCTCTCGCTCATTTTCACTAAATTCAGTCTTCAGCGCTTGCTTAACCTTTTCTTCATCTGTTCTATCACTGGTGTCGCTTTCAAGTGCTTCAAAAAGCCTCTCTAATAACTCGTCAATATTATTCACTGTTCTCCTCCTGATCGAGAAAGCCTCATTATGTACTTACCTAGCGAATCATTGTTAGTCTTAATCTCACTGACCGTTCCCTTCTCTAACGCACAGAGAATTGCCAGGGTTACTTCTTCGGGGTTCTCGTTCGCTTCTTCTTCAAGTGTATCAACGTCGGTTCCGCCATACTCAGAAAGCTTCGCGATCCTAAGCGCAAAATCGAAGCTCAAATCCTTTAGCTCTTCAAGGTACTCATCTATAAAGGAGTCGGTTCTGAAGGGCAAGCCCGAGAGTACCCATCTCTGAACGTACAATAACGTCCTGAATATCCCGGTAGTCTTGCCACTTCCAGATATAAGGAAGGCCATAAGGTATGAAAGATATTCTTGCTGAGAAGGATAAGCTTCCATTTGATAGATAAGTTCTGTGAAGAAACCCATTTCAGCCAAAGTAATCTCCCTGATTTCCTTTGGGATAGTTCCTTCAGAGAACGCAGAGATCCTTTTGGTTACTTCGGCATTGTCAAGTTCAGAGAGCAAACCAGTAAGAGATTCAACGTTAATCTTTCCCGATTCGATCAAGTTACAAGTCGAAAAGTCTTTGCTGAGAAACCGTCCTCTCAAGTACCTGTAATAAGAATCATTCAGTGTGTTTTCGAAGACAAGCTCTCTCTCAATAACTCCCTCTGACAAATACTTATGAAGGAGCAGAAGCGTCTTGAGCTCGAGGTAAGTATCATCGAGCAACTCGAGTGCAACGTCGTACTCGCCCATCATGTCAAGCACACGTGATTCAAACATCAGAGCTTTTTGATCGGCGGTGTTGTTATAGTAACTTCGGCAATGCGAAAGAGAGTCCTCGAGCATTCCCATATTTTTCTCATTGATCGCGAGTTCGTATAGGACATCATGGTTTCCGCTTATGGCATAGGCTGTCTTTAGGTCTTCGTAGGCTTCATATAGCTTGCCCTGTCTAGCCTTCGAAAAGGAGCGATTGTAGAAGCTCCTCCAGTCTTCATTACTACCGATGCTTTCAGTGAACGTCTCTTCTGCCAAGGCAAACTTTTGAACTTCGTTTAGGATAACACCCTTTCTCAGCAGGATATCCGAATAAAGGGGGAATCCCTTTCCTATCTTTCCGGCTATCTCCAACGCCTCATTGTACTCTCCCTTAGAGATGAAGCAATCAATTACTGCGACAAAAGGAAGGGCAAACTGCCCTCCAGACACTTCTATTGATTTCAAGTAGGAGGCAATTGCATCATCAAATTCCTCTTGAGACTGGAGCAGCCTTCCGAGTTCAAAGTAACCGATGTAGAATTCATCGTTCATCTCAATAGACCTTCTCAGTTCAATTTCGGCAAGTTCAGTTCTTGCCTCTTCCCTAAACATCAATCCTCGATAGAAGTGATATCTGTAATCCTTCTTTATCTTGCCTGCCTTATCTAAATACTCCTTTGATTCCCCGATAGCCCCAGAGTTCAAAGCTCTTTTGAAGGCCTCGAAGTAGTAGTAGAGCAGATAGGATTCGTAGTAGTCATCTCGTTCGATCTTACATTGGGCTTCAAGTCCCCTGATTATTATGTCTAGTTCTATCCTGTCCCTGTCTGCGATTTTCTCCAGATCTTCTGCAAGGACGGGAAGCTTCACCGGAAGATTGTTCGCCTTTGCCATTTCTGGCTTTATTGGAAGATAGATTAAGACAGTTTTGTCCTTCAAAAAAAAATCACCAACCGCTTTCTGCTCTCATTTGCTACAAACTCGCACATATTGTATAATACCAGAAGAGCGATAGAAGATACAGGAGGTTTTCTTGATGGTTGTTCTTGCTTATGCACTTATTTCCCTGCACATTGCAATAAGTGTAGGACTTGGAATTGCTGTGATGCTGCAGATGTCTAAGTCTGCAGAGCTCGGTGGAGCTTTCGGAGGTGGTGCTTCCCACACTATGTTTGGAAGAAAGAAAGGTCTGGATACCATGGGAAAGATAACACTTGGCCTTGCCATAGGATTTATGGCAAACAGTATTTTGATTGCATTTGTAGTTTCCAGAGCATTTGGCGCTTAGGTGGTAGAGTTGTTGAACCCTGAAGAACAGTTTAAGGAGCTTTCGAAGAATCATGTTTCACTAATTTCTGAAGAAGAGCTTCTTGGAAAACTTAAGAATAAGCGGTCGTTGAGGGTTAAACTGGGAGTTGATCCATCTAGACCGGACTTACATCTTGGTCATGCGGTGGTCCTGAGGAAGCTTCGTCTCTTTCAGGATTTCGGGCATCAAGTGGTGTTGATCATCGGAGACTTCACTGCGAGGATCGGCGATCCTTCGGGTAGATCAAAGACCAGACCCATGCTTTCAAGGGAAGAAGCGAGACTGAACGCTGAATCCTACAGCAAGCAGGCGTTCAGGATTTTGGACAGAGATCGCACCGAGATTAGGTTCAACTCTGAATGGCTTGACCCAATGAGTTTTGAGGATGTGATTCGTCTTTCTGCAAAGTATACTGTGGCCAGAATGATGGAAAGGCATGATTTCGCCAGGAGATACGCTGATAACGAACCAATTGGTGTCTCGGAATTTCTCTATCCTCTTGCGCAAGCTTACGATTCTGTCGTTGTTAAAGCCGATGTAGAGATCGGCGGTGATGATCAATTTTTCAACCTTGTTGTTGGCAGAAAGATACAGGAAGAGTACGGACTTGAGGCTCAGGCTATTCTCACCGTTCCTTTGATCGAAGGGACAGATGGAAAGCTGAAGATGTCGAAAAGCTACGACAATTACATAGCTTTTGATGATTCTCCGAGGGACATGTTTGGCAAGGTTATGTCAATTCCAGACTCGCTGATGTCAAAGTATTTCAGACTGTTAACCGATAAAAGCGATCGGGAGCTTGAGGAGATAGATAAGAAACTCCAAGATAAAACAGTGAATCCAAGAGATCTGAAACTAGAATTGGCTGTGGAGATCACTTCTCAGTTCTTTGATAGAGAGATTGCCGAAAGCTCAAAAGAGGAGTTTATAAGCATTTTCCGAAATAAGGAGCTTCCTGAGGAGATGCCGGAAATAAAACTTGTGGAAGACAGTATTTCAATTGTCGATCTTCTCGTTTCTCGTGCTAAGATTCAATCAAGAAGCGAAGCAAGAAGATTGATAGATCAGGGTGGAGTGAGAATAAATGATCAAGTACTAGACGATATCCATTCAGTTCTTGAGATTTCCGATGGTGATGTTCTTAGAATCGGAAAGAAGCGTTTCTATCGCCTTGTTAAGTGCTGAATACTCTTGAATATAGACGCATTTTTACTGTATAATTAATACGTAGTTTGCTGTAGAAAATGACAACATTTTGAAAGGGGGTAGGATCCATGAAGAAGCTTTCTATACTGGCACTTGTCGTTGTTGCTTTTGCAGCCCTAACTCTGGGTGTAGAGTACAGCGATTTGTCAGAGAATCACTGGGCCTACGATAGCGTTATTAAGACGACATCCGGTGGATTGTTCATTGGTTTCCCTGATGGCACATTCAGAGGTACTGAATTTGCTACGCGTTACCAGCTTGCCATGACTCTTGCCAGGTTCATGGATTATTCTGATGCCGGGGATGCTAAACTTCAGGAAGTGGTATTTTCCCTCACTAAGAAAGTTGCGGGACTCTCCCTGGAGATCTCTGACAACAAGAAAAATTTGGTTGACTTAACGGCGGAACTGAGGGCTCTTGAGGCAACTGTCGCATCTCTGAAACAGAGTGCAGTGACAGGGGATTTCGTGTCGCTTAAGACTTTTGACGACACAGTTGCATTTCTTTATGATGAGATCGACAGACTCTCTGTGGAAGCAGTAAGCGCAAATGACGGTATTGAACTCATTAATGAGAAGCTGAAAGCGTTGACAGGCGTTCCCTCGGACATTGAGGCTCTAAAGAATAGGGCCACCGACCTTGAAGTAACGGTTAAGCTCCTCGGACAGGCGATTGCCAACATGAAGAAGAATGAAACTGCTCAAGAAGCAGATTTCGCTGCGCTTGCCTCAAGGGTCGATGTTTCCGAAAATGTTATCAATAGCTTGACTTCTGACCTATTTGCACTAAGGAGAGGGATGGCTACGAAGGCTGACCTTGCAGATTTGGAAGCGAGACTGACGGGCGAAATGCCTGATCTTGAGCCTTTCGTGACCAATGAGGAGTTAAATGACAAGCTTTCGGTAATGTACACGCGGATCCTCATGATTCAGGACAGCATTGCCAAGATGCCCGAAGTCAAGTACTACGACTCAGAGATAGTTAAACTGGAGTCGGCTATCTTTGACGCGGAAGAAATGCTAGAAGTTGCTTTCGATCAGGTTGACTTGAACATTGCAAGACTTGACGACTTGGACGGAAAGCTTGCTGAAATTAAAGCTGATCTCTCAACGAAAGCAATGGCGAGCGATGTCGATCCGATCAAGGCAAGAGTAACGGATCTCGAAGTAACAGCTAAGATGCTTAGCAATGCTGTGATGGCTGCGAATAAGCGGATTGCAGAGTTGAACTATGTGACTCCTGATCAGCTGACAGCAAAAATGAATTTCCTTTACAAGAAACTTGGACTCACAGAAGAGAGACTGAAGGCAGAGATCGGAATTCTCGGTAATGAGCTATCCTCGCTGAGAAGTGACGTTTCCGACAACTACGAGATGTTAGAAGTCGCCTTCGATCAGATTGATGCCAACATCGCAGTTCTTGACGAACACGCCGATATGATCGCTTCTATCGAAGGCAGAACAACTTCTCTTGAGGGAAAAGTTGGAGTTCTCGAGGAAGAAGTCGACAGTCTGAAGAGCATTACCAACACAATGGCCATTCAAATGTTCAAGCTCGACAGGAACAAGGCAGACAAGACTGCTCTTGCAGCTGCAGAAACGAGGATCTCTGCGCTCGAAGAGAACGACGTGGCCTTGGAAAGCAAGATATCGGCTCTGGAAGAGATACAGAAGCAGAATGTGATCAATACAAATGCAGCTATTATTCTTTCTTTTGTGGCACTAGCATTTGGAGCGGTAGGGTTAATCCTGAAATGATCTCTCTGTGCAACTTAGCAACACGTGTGTTTGCTTTTGTTACATGAAATATGGTATATTTACGTTATGCGCATCACCAAAAACCAAAAACACTCTTATAAAGGGGGTAAGTGTGCATGAAGAAGCTTGTTGGAATCTTAGTGGTACTTCTGGCCATCTCGGTTGCTTTCTCTGCTACAGTAACTCTGAATCCCTACTTGACAGGAACACTGTGGGGGCATGTAGAACTCGATAAGGACGGTCTGGACACAGATCTGGGCTTTAGTCTTGTAGGAATCGGCTTCGGAGCGTCTGCAGATGTCGATGGTCTGACATTTAGTCTAGACATCAACCTGGCTGGAGGAGCAGTAACTCTCAACTCTTTCACGGTCGAGAACGATAAGGCCGCCGCCAGCTGGTACGAGGCAAAGTCTTTTGCGTATGACCTCGGTTACGGTCTTAACTGGTTCTCTTATTATGGCATGACAAAGGGAACCACTTTCGTTCTGAATCTAAAGGAACTCGGCCTTCAGGTTGCCACTCAGGAACCTGACCTGTTGGGTGCAAGCGATAGGATAGCTCTTAGAGGAGCATGGGATATTTTCTCCTTCTCTGCGCAGACCGGCCTAAATGCACTTAAGTGGAGCGGCGATATAATCCTTGAGGCAGCTCTGGTACCTTTCAGTGGCCTAACGATTAAGGGCGGCGTCAGTGCAAGCGACCTTACGGGAACTCCAGTCTTCAATTACGTAGTCGATGTCGATTACGTTCTTGATGTCGGTCTTCTGACTCTGAACCCATATGCTAGATACTCCGATACTCTTGGACAGTGGGTCGGTATCAACGTTGGATATGAAATAGGTGTTCTTGCTATTGATGCAAACGTGGAATACGACATCGCTGCAAATGCTCTTGGTGCATGGATACAGCCCGTCATTTCCAAAGATGGAATCGGCTATGCGGGAGTCAAGTTTGTGTATAACTACGACTTCGCAACGCCGGCACAGACAATGGAGCTGGGCTTCCTGGTTAAGTCTCTCGGTTGGGCAGCAGGTCCTGTCAGTCTCGACGTCTTCGTCGGTTCAGGCGATTTCAGAACAAAGGATGATGTATACAAAGTAGGTTTTGGTTATGACATTCTCACAGACGTTCTTGCCGACTGGACAAACATATCTGCTTATGCAGAAGCTGGTTTGTCACTCGAGATGGGCGGATTCAAGCCGACGATCGGCGCCAATGGCGGATACTACATTAAGGACTCAGCATCTGCGCTCAACGTGAACCTGAGCTTCCCCGTTCTTGATCTCGTTACTTTCGAGGCAAACGTTGATATTCTCCCCGCAGTTGACTGGTCAGTTGGACTTTACTTCTCCAAAACATTCTGATTCAGTTGGTATATGAGCCGGCCCTCTTGGGCCGGTTTTTTTGAGGTAAGAGAATGAGGGGAATATATATATTTCTGGGTAATCTCTTAATGATCATTGCAGTGACAATAGCACTGTTGTTTGGAGGAGGGCAGGTTGTCAATTCTCTGCTGGAGGGAAAGAGCATTGATATAGACATTATGGACTTTCTCTTTCCATTTGCTCTGTTTATTACCGGTTTCTTCCTTCAGTATTGTTCTCTTGCTAAGAGAATTGCTCTGCCGATCTTTGAAGAGCTGCTGCTTGGCGCCACTCTGTTTCTATATATCAGAGATAGCCTTGCAGGCGGCTTCACCTGGTGGCTGACTCCTCTGAGAGACTACATTCCCTCTTCTCTTGCCTTTACGATCATTGGCTACCTGTTGCCGGGAGTAATCGTCTTTGTCATGGCGACGCTAATAGTACTTATGATCATAGTCTCTGGAGAAAAGGAAGAGGAGTAGAGAGGCTAACTTTCAAGAAGAGTATCGCTTTGGCCTGTGAACTGGTGGAAAACAGGAAATAATCAGACTTGACTTGTTCGAGGAGTGATTGTGAGAAACATCTATCACTCAATGATCGACTTCATCTGGAAGTCTGAGAAGTCGAAAGTTGATGTTCAATCGATTATGAACGCTTACTTGTTAGGGCTTGTAGAGTTAGCAACTTTCAATAATGTGATTACAAGTATTGTCAGACTATGTTGGTGTGTTTTACTTCCGATAAGACTCCCACGGCTGCTATGATCTCACTTAATATTGAAAAAAGGTCGAAGGAACATTTCAATAACTAGCTTCATTACTTCTCAGAAGACCGATAGAGCTTTCAGAAAAAGTACTTTCTGAACCAGCATAGGTTTGTAAATAAGGATCAGCCCTTTCTGTCTGTTGAAAGAGAGGTGATTATCTTCATCATTAGGCAGGTCAAACAACTGAGATTGTTTATGTATATGAAGCCAAATCTTATTGGGACAAGTATATAAGAAACAGCCAAGGAATTAGTAGGTGTTATTGGAAAGATAAGACCCCAAGACAGGTGAATTCATTCCACCTAAATTGGATCCCAAGCAAGCAGCTGTGAGAGATCCGAGCTTGACTGCAACTGCAGGATACTCGGCCGCTCACTTATACTGGACAGTATAAGTGATGATGCTCACTTTATCAAGATTCTTAGCATCAAGCTATCGACTGGACTGGACTACGATATGCTTTCTGAATAAAGGTAATCTCTCCGATTATGTCAGGGATTCACGAAAGAAAGCAGGAAAATTCTTCACGGATGATGGCCTAATCTCTGTCTTAAGATTACCTCTTTTTCATTCGGAATCTGCATAACTAGATTTCGCCCCGAGCTTGAGGTTGAGGTGCATCTCTTATGAGAACAAACATTGTTTTTGACTGCTTGGAAGAGAGATGGAGCGGCTAGAATTTACAGAGTGGAGTTACTGTTATTGTTTTCGCGAACCTGAAAGACCTGGTTACACAAACCCGTTGCTTCTGACGAGAATGTCTTATCTTCTGAAAACGAGTCCGTAGGGGATAAAATATCGCTTAAGAAAGCGGGTCATTCGACCCGCTTAAAATCCAGTCTATTAGCTTCTTAAAGGTCTAGTACCCTAGAGATCTGGGATCGAGAGCATCTCTCAGTGCATCGCCAAGAAGGTTAAATCCCATTACCACAATAAATATGAAGATACCCGGTATAAGAAGCCATGGAGCCTCAGTCATGGCCTTAATACTCTGCGCCTGTGAAAGCATCAACCCCCAACTTGGTGATGGCTCGGCTATGCCAAGTCCCAGAAAACTAAGACCTGCCTCACCCAAAATGTAACCCGGTATCGAGAGAGTTGCAGATACAATAATATAAGTCGCAGTGTTTGGAATTATATGGCGGAGAATTACACGGGCTGAAGGATAACCCATTACAACTGCTGCTTGCACGAACTCGGTTTCTTTCAAACCAAGCACCATTCCACGAATAACCCTAGACATCCCCGGCCAGCCAATGAAACTGAGAATCACTACAATCAGTAAATATGTAATATGAGAGGGAAGATTAGTGGGAAGAACTGCCCTTAAAGATATCAAGAGATAGAGACTTGGGATGGACATTAAAATCTCCGTTGTTCTCATGAGAATTTCGTCAGTGATTCCACCAAAATATCCCGCAGCTCCTCCAATAGAAAGACCAAGTGAAAAAGTGATCATTATTGCGAGTAAACCAATGCTCATTGAAATTCTAGCACCATGCAATATTCGAGAAAACACATCTCTTCCATATGCATCAGATCCAAATAAGAGCAACTTGGATGGCTGATCAGTTCCAACTAAATGAAAGTCTAGAGGGATAATTCCTAGAAGCTTGTAGGACCAAGAACTGTGGAAAAACTTTATTGGATACTTCTGTGTTGCATACTCAGAAATTTCGGGTTCAACAATGACATCAATGATTGCCGGGGAGATTTCGAGCTCTTTCAACAACTCTTTCGCAACTTCGAAATCCCCTTCTCCGCTGTCGATAATCTCATTTACGATTCCTATCGCTTCAATAACGACTTCGCGGACTTCTTCTTCTTTCTGAGCAAATACTCTATGAATTGACCTCTCCGTAACGACTTTCACTGGTGTACCTATGTTTCTAAGCTCACGGTATCTGGTAGGGCTAAGAGCATCCAAAACGTTCTTGCTAGAGTTCTCATTGACAATCGTTCTTTCCAATATGTCAAGTTCAGTAAGCTTAAGAACCTGAGATGTCCTGTATTCTGCAGAACCCAAATAAGCTCTATTTCCTTCTGCGTCAACTGCAAAATCTACTGACTTCGTAGTTAGGTAGATAGCCTTGACACTATCCTCACCCTCACGAAAGACAACGGGCTCTCCTGAATTTCTATCGAGAGCTGCTATTGATTCAAAAGAAACGCCTTCTGTGTAAGTAGTCCTATAGGTATCAGGATCTCTCTCAGATATCCAAGCATATATGTATGGAGAAGTTAGTTTGCCATTATCATCAGTCCAATGAATTTTCGAAGGTGGAGCGTATGAAAGACCATGGCTCATCTCATAGGGATTGCTCGGTGAAAGAAAATCAGCAAATATCGCAATTAGATACATGATAGCAAGAATCCAGAGCGAAAGCATTCCCAGCTTGTGTTTTCTCAAGGCTCTCCAAACAAGCTGCCAGCGGCTCATATATTTTACTTCAAAGAGGTCCTCTTTGCTGATCTCTGTGCTCTGCAATGTATTATTATCAACAATATCTTTCTTCTTCATCTCAAACCTCTCAGCTCAGCCTATAACGTATTCTGGGATCGACCCAGGCAAGCAACAGATCAGCAAGCAAATTGCCTATTACCAGAAGCACAGCGGAAAGGAGTAAGGTTGCCATAATAAGGAACATGTCTTGAGCATTCAAAGCTTCGATAACAAGTCTCCCCATTCCCGGCCAACCAAAAACCGTCTCTGTCAGGACAGCCCCTCCAAGCAAACCAGAAAGTGCATATCCAAACATTGTGACTATAGGATTGATAGCATTTCGAACCGCGTGCTTGTAGATAACGTTCTTCTCAGGCATTCCCTTTGCCCTAGCAAAAAGAACATAGTCTTGCCTCAGCTGGTCGAGCAACTGGCCTCTCATTTGCCTCATCAGACCGGCAAGTCCAGCAGTACCCAAGGTGACCATTGGTCCGACCACGTGCCAGAGATAATCACCCATCTTGCCGATAATACTCAGTTCGTTGAAGTTTTGCGAGATCAATCCTCCTATTGGGAACCACCCTGTCTTCGCCGCCATAAAGAGCCATAGCAAAGCAAAGAAGAAGTTTGGAATAGAAATACCAATGAATGCAAGGAAGGCAAAAGCCTGATCACTGAGCGAGTATTGATGAAGGGCTGAATATATGCCAAGAGGAATGCCGATTCCCCAGCTAAAAATCAGTGTCGTGATGCTAAGCAGAAGAGTTGCTCCCAGTCTAGCAAAAACTAGATCAAATACCGGTATTCTATAACTAAAAGAATAACCAAAATTACCAGTAAGAACGTTTCCAAGCCACTTCAAATATTGAACAAATACATTTTGATCGAATCCAAACTGTCTTTCAAGAAGGCGGAGCTGGTTTATGCTAATTGTTGGATTCATTCTATATGCATCAAGAAAGTCGCCTGGAGCTGCACTAATAATCGCAAAAGCCAAAATAGAAACGCCCAGAAGCACAGGAATAGACAAGATTATCCTTCTGACGACATACTTAAGCACTCTTTTCCCTCCTAACTGCTCAAGAGAACAAACATCCTATACAAAAATCTAAAAGAGACCGTGGGAGTACTTAACCTCCCACGGATAATTAATACTATCTGTCTCAGTCTTTCCAGATTCCTTCAACGTTATAGAGGATCCCAACGAAGGTATTTGGAGTGTGAGTTAGTTTCAACTCATTTTTGTGAGCATATAGATAATTACTTGTAATTGTATATACCATCGGTTGATATTCAGCGAATAGCATCTGATATTCAGCAAAGAGATCCCATCTCTTTGCAGCATCGACTTCTGAAGCCTGCAATTGGAAAATCTCGTCAACCCTCTTCTCCCAGTCAGGAAGAACGTAGATATCCTCGGTTATATGGTCCTTTGGATCATAATCCGGAGGATAATTCCAGAAATGGAGCCCACCAGTGACCCTCATTACGTTCGTTCCACTAGAAGGATCTGCTCCACCGGCTGTCAAACCAATGATAACTGTTTCAGAAGTCGCACCCACTAGCTGAGAAACAACTGTATTGAAATCTATGGGCCTAAAGTTGATCTTGATGCCAACTTTCTCTGCACTATTCACATAGATATTGCCTATTGTCTCTCTAGTGCGATTCCCAGCATTAGTTAGCATGTCGAATTCAACAGGATTACCAGCGGAATCTACGCATGTTCCATCAGGTAACCAGCTGAAGCCACCTTTCTTAAGTTCAAGTCTTGCTCTTGAAATTGAGAACTTGTAGCCAAATTCCTCAACTCCAGGATTGTAGAAACTTGACGAAGGTGACAAAGGACCGAAAAGCGGGCTTCCCAATCCATTGTAGATTGATTCAATGATCGTATCTCTATCAAGAAGATAGACGAATGCCCTTCTGAAGTTGTCGTTTCTAAACCATTCTCTTTTTACAGGATCAGGAGTGTTGAAATTGAATGCGAGGAATTCTGTCCCGGTATTGGGGCCTCCCACTCCTACCGTCCATTCCTTTTCTTCTGCCATTTCCGCGATTCTTGGAAAATCCTCTGCTCTCGGAGCTAGATGATCAAGTTCCCCTGCTTCAAATCTCAGCAATGCAGTGTTCTGATCACCAAGGATTTCGTAATTGATTTTATCTAGGTAAGGGAGTTGAATGCCGTTAGCGTCCACTTTCCAGAAATATGGATTTCTTTCGAACGTAATCCTCACTCCAGGCTTATATTCTGTCATTATGTACGGTCCAAGACCAACAATCTTATCCCAGTCAGCAACTGTACCTTGTTCCTTGTAAGTTCCATTAGAAACTGACTCCTCGAAAATGTGTTTGGGAACAAGAGTTCTTCCACCTAGATTTTGAGGAGCAGTTACCATCGGCGAAGTCCAGGTAAATGATATCGTAGTGTCGTCGATAATTTTGACATCGGGTAGGTTACCATTTGCATCTTTCACACTATCATTACCATTTGCTGTCTGCTCCGGATCAAATTCGATGCTCACGAAATTCCAGTAAACATCTTCGATGGTAAACGGTTCACCGTCAGACCATTTGATCCCGTCTCTGATCCTTATAAAGAATGTGAGACCATCATCAGAGTACCAGTATTCTTTGGCTAGTTCAGGCACATTCCAAACACTGAATTCGTCAGGTCCCACGAGAGACCCCTGGGTATAACCCAGCGGAACTGTGGAACTTGTCTCTTGGGCTACATCAGGATTGAAGTTCTTGGGATCTCCCAGTCCCCAAGTGAACAAAGTACCACCGGGTTTGCCACTAAAATTCTCAACCTTGTACTCAGTCGCAGAGAACATAAGACCCGCGATCACAAGTACTGAAATTACCAATACCAGTTTCTTCATTTACTTTCCCCTCCTTGTTCTTGAGATGTGGAATAAAGATGGCACGCAACATAATGGTTTTCATCCGCCTTGAACATGGGCGGATATTCCTTGGTACAAATATCCATTCTGTACTTGCATCTCGGATTGAAGAAACAGCCAGACGGTCTGTTTATTGGACTGGGAACCTGTCCGCCAACCAGGTCTTTCCGGTTACGTTTCTTCTTTGGATCGGGTATTGGAGCCGCAGCAAGAAGCGCTTTAGTGTAAGGGTGCAATGGATCTTTGAAAATCGACTCGCTGTTGCCCTGTTCTACGATCCTGCCAAGGTACATTACAGAGACGTCTTGCGATATAAATCTTACTAGAGAAAGGTTATGAGAAATGAAAACATAACCTGCATTGAGCTGCTCCTGCAGTTTCTCAAAGAGATTGACTATCTGAGCTTGAACCGAAACATCCAAGGCAGAAGTCGGCTCATCGAGAACGATGAGATCGGGGTTTACACTGATAGCCCTTGCAACGGCTATTCTCTGCCTCTGACCACCGCTGAACTGGTGCGGATATCTGTCCACGTGATATGGCTTAAGACCGACTTGTACAAGCAGTTCCTTCACCATTTCAACTGCTTCGTCAAGGTCTTTAGCAAGTTTGTGAAAAAGAAGTGGTTCAGTTAACATCTGCCCGACTGTCATCCTCGGATTCAGAGAAGACATTGGGTCCTGAAATACTATCTGTGCCTTTTGCCTGAGAAGCTTCTTCTTGTGATCTGACTTATCGAATAGAATATCGATTGCCTTAGAAGAGTCCTTATTGACACTATTGTAGATCTCGTACATCTTCTTTTCGAAAGGTTCAAAATCAACTCCGTCACCATTATTAAATTTCTCCGTATCGAAATACTTCTCTTTCAGATACTGTTTTGCCCTTCGCTTCTTCATGAAGTAAAAAGTGGTGTCTTCTTCATCAATAAGCATTTCTCCATCAGTCACTTCATGAAGGCGGATAATCGACTTACCGATTGTAGTCTTGCCACAACCCGATTCTCCAACTATACCGATTGTCTTTCCTCTATCTACCGAGAAAGACACATCATCAACTGCCTTGACGAATCCTACAACTCTCTCGATGAGGAAACCTTGCTTGACTGGAAAGTATTTCTTCAGATTTCTAACTTCAAGAAGCTTCATTCTTGAGCCTCCTTGACCAGCAATACTTTGTTAGTGATTGGGTTCCAGCATCTGACGAAATGATTATCCTTCATTTGCTCAAGCTGTGGCATCTCTTTGTAGCATTTGTCTGTTGCTCTTGAGCACCTTGGAAGGAATGGGCATAGCACGGGTGGATTCAACATAACTGGCGGCTGGCCAGGAATAGGAAGGAGTTTATCTTGTTTTATATCAAGTCTTGGAATGCACTCAAGAAGTGCAAATGTGTATGGATTCATCGGACTGTCAAAGATTTCGAGAGAGTCCGCCATTTCCATTTGATAGCTTCCATACATAACGCTGATTCTCGTAGCAATTTCAGCGATTACTGCGAGATCATGGGTAATGAAAATCATGCTGCTGTTGAATTGTTCCTGAAGATCCTTCATCAGTTCTAAAATCTGAGCTTGAACTGTCACGTCTAGAGCTGTTGAAGGCTCATCGGCAACCAGGATTTCAGGATCGCACGACAGCGCTATCGCTATTACTACCCTCTGGCGCTGTCCCCCGGACAGTTGAAAGGGATAATCATCGATACGTTCGGAAGGCTTAGGAATTCCCACCTGTTCGAGAAGCTTTATCGATCGTTCTCTTGCTTCCTCTTCGGTAACTTTCTTGTGATGGACAATGGTCTCTATCATCTGATTACCAACCGTGTACATCGGGTCAAGCGAAGTCATTGGGTCCTGAAAGATCATTCCTATGTGTTTTCCCCTGACTCTGGAGAAACTATCTTTCGGAAGCTTTGCCAAGTCAATATAATCCTTTTCACCGCCCTTACTGAATTCGTCGGTTAAAAAGAGAATCTCGCCACCAGCAATGAAGCCTGGGTTATCAACCATCCCGGCAACTGTTTTCACAGTTACACTCTTACCAGAACCGGTCTCTCCAACTATTCCCAAGACCTCATCTCGATAAAGATCGAAAGAGACATCTTGAACGGCCTTAACAACTCCCTCGGCCATATTGAAGTGAGTAGAGAGGTTTTTTACCGAAAGGATTGGCCTTTCCTGCAACCAAATCACCCCATATTCATTTTTCTCGAATTATCACCCACGGAGTTAAGTAAATGCTTACTGTATAATTATTACATATATTTGCACATAATATCAAGTGGCCGGAGGCGATGTATGTTAGAAGCAGTAAGGGAAATATGGTTTGGAGAAGGTACTACCTACGTCAAGATATGTTACGGTAATGTGTATGCTGACGGAGAAGCAGGACAACTTGGAGATCGTGGAAAAGTGGACGGACTGGATATCTTGTCAGTAAATGAGTCGAATAATGAGATTCTTATCAAAGTAGATGGAATAATAGATAAGGACAGAGGTGAATCGGTGGACATCAGGATCGATGAGACGAGGAGATGGGACATCTCGCAGCAGCACACTGCGCAGCACCTGTTATCGGCAGTGTTTCTTCGAGAATTGGATGCCGAAACCGTTGGGTTTCAGATGGGGGAAGAACACACGACAATCGACCTTTCGCTTGGTGTTCTCACAGATGATATGATTTCTCACGTTGAGAGAATCTGCAACGATTTGATCGGTGAGAATCTTCCAGTAAAAAGCTTCAGTGTCAAAAGATCTCAGCTCCAGGAGTTGGGATTGAGGAAAGAGATAGATCGGAGAATCAGCGAAAGTGACAAGGACATCAGAGTGATTGAGATTGAAGGGATAGATGTAAGCGCCTGCTCGGGCCTTCATGTTGAGAGGACGGGGCAAATTAGGCTCGTGAAAATCCTGAAACGCGAGAAAGTCAAGGGTTCTCTCACCAGAGTTTTCTTCGCCGCGGGAAATAGAGCCCTAGATGACTATGTCGCAAAACACAATCTCACAACCAAGTCGGCTTTATTTCTCACCTGCAAATACTCCGATCTGCCGAATCGGATCGAATCCTTAATAGGCGAGCTCAAAGCAAGCAATTCGATAATAAGAAGCCTCTCTGAAAGGCTAGGTCATTATATAGCGGAAGATATTGATAGATCGCGATCGAGGATTACTTTTCTTGAAGAAGAGGAGAGTGTTCTAGCTGCAATTACCAAATTCGTCACACTGGAAGAGTATCTTATTATTGGAAAGGCAAATGATAGATTCCTGCTTTTTGGTAAAGGCTTTGACTGTCAGGAGGTCCTTACAAGAGTCAAGGAAGAACTGGAAGTTAGAGGTGGTTCTGGTAAGGATAGAGGGCAGTTTCTTTTCGAAGGAGATTTTTCAGCGGTAAAGGAGCTTATTCTAAAGAACTTCTCATAATTGGAAGAGTTGGTGAATGAATTGAAGACGAGAATTCCTCCGAATAGTATTGAATCTGAAGAGGCTGTTATAGGGAGCATCTTGATTGATCCAGATGTGGTCCCGGATGTGATGGAGCTTCTCACAAGTAGGGATTTCTACTCTCGAAAGAACCAGTTGATCTTCTCCGCAATGGAGAAGTTGTTTGATGAGGGGAGTCCGGTGGATATTGTGTCAGTTACTGAAAGACTAAGAACCGGCGGAGTGCTCGAAGAAATGGGAGGCGAAATCGAGCTTGCCAAACTCGCGGATGTCGTTCCAACTTCTGCCAACTTCTTTTATTACGGCAAGACTGTAAAGGAGAAGGCTCTTCTGCGATCGCTGATAACTGCGGCCAGCTCGATAGTTGAAAACGCATATGAGGGAGAAGAAACAGACGAGATCCTTGACAATGCAGAGAAAGCGATATTCCAGATTACAGAGGCGCAGATTTCGAAGACGTATCAGCATATTGGTAAAATAATGCATGAGCTATTCCAGAATCTTGAAAGGCTGAAAGAGAATGCGGTGACCGGTAGGATCACGGGTATCGCATCTGGTTACAGGAAATTGGATGAAGTTACCACAGGATTTAGACCGTCGGATTTAGTTATTGTTGCTGCACGTCCATCGATGGGAAAGACTGCTTTTGCTCTTAGTCTGGCAACCAATATGTCTCTGAGATTTCAGTTGCCAGTAGCTGTCTTCTGCCTTGAGATGTCGAAGGAACAGCTTGCACAGCGACTTCTGTGTAATGTCACTAATTTTGAACTATCTCGCCTCAGGGCAGGAGATATTGGCACTGAAGATTGGAAACGTTTGACAAATGGTGCCAGTACCCTGCAGACGGCTCCTATAATTATAGACGATGAACCATCCCTTGATCCCAGAACGCTCAGAGCAAAGGCGAGGAGAATCAAGATGGAGCACAACGTTCAGGTCATATTTGTCGATTACCTCCAACTGATGCATACGAAAGGCAGATCCGACAACCGTCAGCAGGAGATCTCGGAGATCTCGAGATCTATGAAGCTCCTGGCAAGGGAATTGAACATCACCGTTGTTGCACTTTCGCAGCTTTCCAGAGCGGTGGAGCAAAGAGAAGACAAGATGCCGCGTCTTAGTGATCTCCGTGAGTCTGGAGCTATTGAACAAGATGCTGACACAGTGATGTTCCTTTATCGTGATGATTATTACAAAGATAAGAGCGATGTAAGCAATTTTCCACAGGTTACCAAAGTGATAATCGGAAAGCAAAGAAATGGTCCGGTAGGTACCATAGAACTGATGTTCCATCCAAAAACGGCAACTTTTTACGACAAGGCGTTTGAAGAAGAATGATGATAGAAGCAGTTGATTTGACAAGGCGTTTCGGGGATCTAACAGCCGTTGATAATCTGAATCTGAGAGTATCGTCAGGAGAGATATACGGTTTTCTTGGACCAAACGGCGCGGGCAAGACAACTACTATAAAGATGCTGACCGGAGTAATTGCTCCTAGCTCGGGAAGTATACGAATTGCGGGGCTCGATATTGAAAGAGACCTCATGGAGATCAAACAGATAATATCTGTTGTTCCAGATGAACCTAAGATGTACGAAAATCTAAAGGGAATAGAATTTGTGAAGTTCATAATCGACATATACAAGCTTCAACCCGAAGAGACCATATCAAGGCTTAGAAACCTGGCAGACGCGTTCAAGATCGATTACCTTGGAAAGTACATAGGAGATTACTCTCATGGGATGAAGCAGAAACTCATGGTTGCCATTGCTCTTATGAGAGAATCATCTGTGATATTCCTCGATGAACCTACCGTTGGCCTTGATGCCTCAAGCGCAGGGAAGCTGAAAGCATGGCTTAGAAACATTGCAAATAGGGGAGCAACTGTATTCATGACAACTCACGTGCTCGAAGTAGCGGAAAAGATGTGCGACAGAATTGGAATTATCGATAGAGGTAGGATGATCGCAGAAGGCACGCTTTCTGATCTGAAAGAAAGCTTCGGCAGTGTGGAGTCAAGTCTTGAGGATCTCTTCCTGGACATTACTGGTGATAACAGTGTGAAGGACTTGATAGAGAGTCTGGAGGAGGAAGAGTGAGGGTTTTTCTGACATGTCTGCACGAGATTCTTGTTGGATCGATAGCAATCTCTCAGCTCTTCTTCTGGAAAGCCTCACTTTCAGCCGGATTGATGCCTTTATCGATTCTTATGGGAATAGTCGTCTACAGACAGGAGTTTGAAAAGAACATATGTTCAAAAGATATGCTTACTGATAGTGCCAAGGGAGTTCTAAAGAAGCCATCTGTCCTGATACTCTTGATTTCGTTGTTGATCTGCTGGAACAGGAGTCTCTTTTCAATTCTTGGTTTTGTTTCATCTATGGCCTTAGTGATCTCACTCGCTTCGTTTTCCTTTCTTCCATTTAGAAAGCTGAGGAGAATAGAGGAGAAATCTGTAGCGGTCTTCATTGCAGCTACCACGCTTATAACAGGTTGGGTATTTCCGTCAATTCTGAAATCTTCGCTGTTTACCAGCGGATATCTTCCTTCTTTCTGGCTTCTCCAAATTGTTTCTGGCGACCTTACTGCTTTCCTCCTTGTTGTTGTTTTGTCCCTATGGCTTATTAGAATCAGATATCGATTCGACAAGAAAGGCTGAGATCACAAGCAAAACATGAGCTTAACTATAGTTGGCTTTCTAAGTAGTAAAATCGTTATAAGAAACCATTGAAAGGAGCTGAATAATAAATGCAGATTTCACTTGATCAATTCTTGGGTGCGATAATGTCCAGAGTAGATAATCTTGAGGCAACCATAGATGATCTGAGACTCAGAACAAACATCGCTATGCGTTTGGTAAAGTCGGCCGTTCCTCAGCTAACGAAAGATGATGTTGAGAGGGCAGTAAGTGAAGAGCTGGAGGTAACGAAAGAAGCAGGAATGATGGAAGAAAACGACGAAATAGAGGCGATTTCTGAGAAGCTTACAGATAGTATCTATGGGTGGCTTGAAGGGGACGTATCTGAACTCAGAGAGAAAATGGATGCCTACAGAAAGAAGCTTCAGGAAGCTATGGAAGCTGAGAAGAGCAAAGTAATCGATGTTGCTCCTGCCGGTTTTGTTAACCAGCTTGGTCAGGAGATAGGTAACAAGAAGGGCAAGATAGTTTTCTAGAACTATGGTTGCGGAGAACTAGAATGACTGAGGCGCTTTTGCGCCTCAGTTTTCAATATATCCCTTAAGAAGCTTCAAAGTATTTTCGAGCGCTCTGTAATGAGTCCTTTCGTATCCGTGAGAGGCTTCAACTCCGGGACCGACTAGTCCAAACCTGACATCGTATCCAGCTCTCAGAGATGCTTCCACATCAGATCCATAAAAGGGATAGATGTCTACTGAGTATTCGGCTTTCACTTTCTTTGCAGTTTCGATCAATCCCTTAACGATTGAGTGATCGTAAGGTCCACCCGAATCCTTAGCACATATCGAAACCACAAATTCATCGGTCTTCAGAGTATCGCCTATCGCTCCCATATCAACAGAGATTATCTCTTCGCAATCATCTGGCATCGCAGCCGATGCGCCATGTCCTACTTCTTCATAGTTCGAGAAAAACAAGTAAGTTTTTCTTCCGCAGATCGCTTCGCCAGAAGAGACTTTCTTTGCTAACTCTAGAAGGATTGCTGCGCTTGCTTTGTCATCAAGATGTCTTGACTTCACAAAACCACTATCGGTAACCATCACTCTAGGATCAAATGAAACGAAATCCCCTGCTTCAATACCAAGGTTTTTAAGATCTTCTTCGCTTCTTACCAATTCGTCTACCCGGATTTCCATATTTGATATCTTGCGTTCAAGAGTCCTTGCGTTTTCAAAGACATGAACGGAAGGTGATATGGACTGGATTGTTCCCGTGAAGGATTTTCCGGTTTTCGTGTGAATTACGCAGTTCTCGTTTTCAATGCTATTCATTGTGAATCCGCCAACGTTGGTTATCTCTAACCGGCCATTCGGCTTCAGGGATTTAACCATAGCCCCAAGCGTGTCAACGTGTGCAGCCAACACCAGAGGTCTTCCTTTGCCGCCGAGCTCTGCCACCAGAGCTCCCTTTCTTGTTCTTCGCGGACTGAACCCCAATTCCTGCAGTTCAGACTCAAGATAGCCAATAACGGTGTTGGTGAATCCGGATGGACTTGGTATGTTGGCTAGATCGACTAGTTTCTTCACAATGTACATCTCGCTGTATTTCAAGTAACTCCCTCCACTTCTATCTGAGCAAACCTTTGACAATCATATCAGTGGCTTCTTCCTCGCTCAACCCTTTTGACATCAAGGTTTCCATCTGCTTGACATTTACTCTGCCAATAGAGGCTTCGTGTGTCAGTTCGGCCTTCTCGTTTTTTACATACAACTCAGGCATAGTACCTACTTCTACAGAATCGCCCTTAATGATTTCGTTGCACTCAATATGGCCTCTCGAATATGGTGCGTTTCCATAGGCTTTGTTGATGATTTTCGCCTTACTTCTGTCTGTAGCAAAAACAGTAGTTTTTGCAATTCCGGATGAGCCTTCGCCATTCAGATGGAGCTCTTCATCAATTTCGAGATAATCGTCTTCACGCTCATATACTTTTGATTCGATATGCGCTGTAGAATTCTTCTCAAGATTGACGTTCATCTTTACAAAGAGCTTTCCTACTCTAGTCTTGGTAAGATAGAACATATTCTGGAATCTGCCACCTTTTCTAACGACTGTATTGTAGGTTGCCCTAACCGTTACTCCGCCGTCCTTGCTGTGCATGTGAGTGTCTTCGTAGAACATCTCAGCGTTTTCTCCAACATCGGTGTCGGCAACCATCGAGTGCGTGAAATTCACTCCGCTCGGGAATACGCAGTGTGATATGAATTTCGCCCGGGCTCGACTTCCAAGACGGTTGTGAATAAGCACTTCCTGTGTTCCTTCAGGTTTCAGATAACCTGTGCATAGGTGAATAGGGTTTTCGATAACAACGTCATCTTCAATATCGAGCCAGATTTCCACTCCGTTATCCAATTCTTTTGCTCTAACATGGACACCTTCGACCGTATTCCTTCCGATCACTTTGTTCCCGCTCACTATAATAGAGACGATGTCTTTGCGCAGAAAATCAGAGACGTTACCGCCTGATTTTTCGTACTCTTTTGCGATAGCAGTGAATTCCCTCTCATAACTTGATTCAATCATTTGCAAGACCGCCTTCTGTAATCGGTTCATTTATGTGCTGACAAGTGTCACAGAGTTTCCTGTAGAAGCTGACAATCTCTTCTGGCTCGCCGGAGGCAATCATTCTTCCCCCACAGAGAAGATATGCTTCATCTGCCATTCGCGCAATCTCTTCACGATGAGTGATGATTATTACTACCGAACCCTTATCCCGCAGTCTTTCAAGAACTCGTTCAATCATCTCCATGGACATAATGTCAATGCCTGAGTCTGGTTCGTCAAGGATCGTTACTCTAGGATTTACCAGCATTATCGAGGCGAGTTCCACTCTCTTTCTTTCCCCTCCACTGAGTGACTCATCGACAAGTCTATCTAGATATTCATTGTTGAGTCCCACAATTGACAGGGTCTCATCGAGTTCTTCTCTCGAGAGTCTTAGTTTTCCGCCGAGCGTCAGATACTCTTTCACAGTAAGTCCTTTGAACCTGGCCGGTTCCTGCCAACTCAGAGAAATTCCCTTCTTTGCCCTGTCAGATACTGATAGAGTGTCGATTTCTTCGCCATCTAGAAGTATCTTTCCTTTGTAGTCGTTGTGAGATTCTAGCCCCATCAGCACATATGATAGAGTTGATTTTCCTACACCGTTGTTTCCAAGAATCGCGTAAACACGTCCTTTTTCAAAGGAAGCAGTGAGACTGTTCAGAATGTTTCGTTCATCTCGGATTAACTTGACCTCTTTAACTTCCAGCATTTATATACCTCCATCTTCTTCAACACTATCATAAGTCCGATCAATAACGTCAGCAATACCCGAAGTATTACCTGTGTAACACCCAGGTGACGTTTAACGGGTTACCAAAGTGAATAAAGCTGAAGGAACTTCTCGATTTCGTTTAGGGCTGATTCGGCCTTCTCAAGTGCTATTCCTGAGAACTGTTCTTCTTCCATCTCTCTCATAATTAGGGATGAAGTTTCCTCGCTCCAGAAATATACTTCTTCGTAAAGATTGTCGAACCATTCTCTTGAAACGTAATCCTTTAGAGGAGTTAGCTGGCCAATGCTGCCTAATGGGACGACTCGATTCGTTGCTTTCATCGTATTCCAGGCAAAGACCTCTCTCTCTGCTATCTCTTGAACCTTATCCAGTCCATCGAGACCGTAGAGAAGAAGTACGTTTCTTGAATACTCGCCGTAGACGTTGTTGCTTCCCTTCAACCATCCACCAGGGTTGTATTCGATGGCGGTTTCGTAGAGTGTCTCGAGATGCCCTCTCTTAGATTTCGGAAGCTTTCTGATCGAATCTACTAGAGAAGTTAGAGAGCCGCTGTCTGCAACAAAACCTTCGAGTTTCTCCAGTTCTTCTGAGACTCTCTCGGCAGCAGCCATCGCGCGGAAAAGCAAGCTTGCCACATTTCTCACTACCTGAAGATCGGGAGATATCTTTGTGGACCTCAGAAGAGCATCTATCGCATCCAGAGTCACTTGATAGTCGATAAGCAGATTGATATCCAAGACCTCTAGCAGAGCAGAAACATCGGTAGCCGTAAGGTCTGCTCGCAACAAACCGGGTAACTCTCTAAGGTATGAGTGATCGATTTCCAACTCGCTGAGCATACCTCCCGGCGATGTGTCTTCGTTAAGCCAGGTCGAGAAGATATCTTCTCTGGCGAATATCTCTGTGAAGGCATCGGCTAATGCATTGCCCGACATATTGAGCTTTAGACGGAAATCTTCCTTTCTCTGAGCAGTCAAATACATGTATCCTATGTAAGCCTCTGACAAATATTGGCCTCTGGAAATCTCTCTAGATGTCGACAGATTACGCATCGCGGAGTAGAAACTGTTTGACGAGTCCTGCCTCGCCCTTAGAAGCGCTGAAGAAGCAGATCGTAGCTTAGAATTCAGCGCGGATAACGTTGACGCAAAGGCATTTTCTCGTTCTTCAGAAGCCATATGTTGAAGCAACTCTGAGGGTGCCTCAGGATAAGTCTTCTGCAATTCAATCAATCTATCGGGAATATAGTCATCATGTTGAAGATAGGAGTACCTTCCCTCATAGTCCTCAAGATTCTCGATTTCCCTCTTGATACTTCCGATCGAGTTTACTAACTCTGGAATCTGCGGGTTTATGCTTTCAATTCTTCTGTAATCAATGTAGCCTTTTGTGAAAAGGCCTTCCGCGAAAAACGTTCTACTCATCAGAACTGATGTACTCAGCGCGAATACAACCAGCAGTAGCGGAAGTACCTTTGACATAGGAACAATGACTCCCTTCGCTTCGGAAAACTCAGGGCTCATGATGAATCCAAAAAGGAAGACAGCTAGTAATGCGTTTGGCATTAGATGACCAGGAAAGGAAAGTACTGAATGAACGAATATAATCAGTAACCCGGCTTCGAGAAAGAGATACTTTGTGACCTTCTCGACAGAGGAGGAACTCTTCACCACCCCGACAGTGTAGAAAAGCATTGCAACTATGAAGGTCATAATTAGAACGATTCCGATTATTCCAGTTTCACTCATCTGCTGAAGATACTCGTTGTGGGCTCGGATGCTGTTCAGACCTGCAACATACATGTACTCTGGCTCTTCAGTCAGTACCTTTCCCATGTTCTCCGTAGAAAGATACTTGTATGATCCGAAGCCTGTACCCAGAAAGGCTGAACTCTCCCACTGTTTGATAGCTGCTTTCCACTGAAGAATTCTGACGTCGACGGAAACGTAGTCGTCGGTGGTATAAGTTAACCTCTCAGAGAAGCTGAAACGGCCGCTTGTCAAAGGGTTGTCTCCAGAGTAGACGATCATAATTACTATCGTGGAGATAATAAGAAGAATGACAAATAGCCTGCTAAATACAGAAATGAAGGATCTGAGTTTGAACCTCAGAATTGAGAAAATCAAGAAGACTACTAGAAAGACTATCGATATTATTACTGAATAATAGACTGCTCTTGTTTGGCCTATCACTATTACTATCAAGAAAAGTGAGTAGAGTGAAAGGTAGAAGTAGTGCCGAATCTTCTCGTGCTTCCAGATCTTCTTCTTGGAAACGGTTAGAAAAGCAGCTGGAAATAGCAGCATTGCCATTAGGTCGGTCGTGAAGTTCACGTTTCCTATAACGGATGAGAGATTTCCTCTTGTGAACGGATTGTTCTCAGTCCCCCAGAGCAAGCCATATCCCGTGTAGAATGAAAATACGGCATCAAAGGCTATGATAAGCCCCGCAAACAGGAAAAGTTGGAGAATAGTCAGTAGAGTTTCCTGTTTCTCTGCCGAGATGAGCAATGAAAAGAGGAGAAAGAGAAGCAGATTCATTGCAAAACCGAGTGAAGTAAGAAAGACGTTTGGCAGCGTGTTCAGAAGTTGGAAGGTAGTCAGACACGCATGGAATCCAAACAACAATGAAAGCAGCTGCGGAAGCGTTACTCTGACACTGCAGGGATTTCTCACAGCTTTCAATGAGAAAGAGACTATGAAGATCGCTATTGAGACCGATGCAAAATAGAACTTAGGTATGCCCATGTCCCAGGTGAAGCCCTTGATTGCGAAGAGCGAAGATCCGAAAACTAGAACAGCAAGAAACAAGAATCTTCCTTTGCGCATTGTGTCCCCTCCCCACAGTCTGCTCTCAGAGTCCCAATTACTGTTTATGACGAAGACTCATGAGAGAAATTGCTACTCCACTACCGTAACGATTACCTCACGGCTCCTAGGACCGTCAAATTCGCAGAAATAAACGCACTGCCATATTCCCAGCGCGAGTGAATTGTCTCTGAAAGGTATTGTAACTGAAGAACCAACCAAGGAAGCCTTAATATGTGCATCAGAATTCCCTTCGCGGTGTCTGAATCTATCACTTTTTGGAATGCTTTTTCCCATCCATTCTAAGATGTCCTGAACAACATCTGGATCGGAATTCTCGTTGATTGTTACTCCTGCCGTGGTATGCGGAACAAAGACATTAACAATACCTTGTGAGACCCTCGACTCTCTAACTGACTCAACTATGAAATCGGTGATGTCTATCAGCTGATTTCTAAGGCTTGTTTTTACAGCATATCTCATAAGAATCAATGGAAGACCACGTTTGTAATAATTACCACGTATCCGTTGTGCTCTTCAAGCTGAACTTTGACGTTTTCTTCCTTAACCTTATACTTATCGGCAACGTAAGTCTTTATCTGGTGTACCATATCCTTACCGCTATTCTGGAGGATATCTTGAGGGATCACTTCTCTCACCGGTACTGAATACCTCCTGCCACCAGTTATGGAATCAAGTCTATCCTTTGCTTCTTTTCTGCTTCCTTCGGTTTTCTTCTTCTTCCTGAAAAGTCCAAAGAACATACACTTCAACTCCCTCTTAGTCTCTTCTGAAGATGCGCTTAAGGAATTCAAGGAATCCTTTCGATCCTTGCTCAAGGATATCCCGTTCAACGGGGATCGGTTCTCCCTTCATCCTCAAAGCAATGTTCTCGAAGACCTTTCCGATTCCTTCTCCATTTCCGTTCAGGATAACCGGTACACCCTTGTTTGTTGCTATGATTACCTCGTCACTATCTGGAATAATCCCGATCAGGTCGATTGCGAGGTTACTTTGAATATCCTCTCTTGTAAGCATATCACCACGTTTGACCATCTGAACTTTGAAACGGTTTATCACGAGTCTGATATTCGCTTCCTGCATCCCGGAGTTCTCCAGAAGTCCGATGACCCGATCAGCGTCAGTAATGGCTGGAAGTTCGGGAGTAGTAACAATCAAAGCTTTTTCAGCTGCAGCTATGGCGTTCCTGAATCCTCTCTCTATTCCTGCAGGTGAGTCCACAATGACATAGTCAAACTTCGGATACAGCTCACTAATCATTTTCTTCATATCTTCGGGGGAAAGCATTTCTTTCGTTGCAATTTGTGAGGCCGCGAGTAGATAAAGTCCCTTGATTTGCTTATGCCTCACTAGCGCTTCAGAAGCAGTTACCTTACCATTTGCAACATCTAGAATTGTATGCACAACTCTATTCTCAAGACCCAATGTGATGTCCAGATTCTTGAGACCTATGTCTGCGTCAATAAGGCAAACCTTCGCCCCTGAATTGGCAAGAGCACAACCAATATTGGCCGTGATTGTTGTCTTGCCGACTCCCCCTTTTCCGGAAGTCACAACGTATACTTTGGCCATTTCTATCTACCTCCAGCCGTTAGACTTTTCTGAATTATAGCATTACATTAATACTTCAGCAGTAACTAGCCCGATTTTCAGTAATTTATCAGTTCAAAGATGTGAAATAGACAGAACTTAAGATACTTGGTCTCGAATATCGAAGTAACCTCTGGATGATCCAGTGATTGTCCACCCCTGAAAGCTACTAGACCCAATTTCTTACAATCGTGAAAAGCATCATTGATCGTTCTCATCCAATCTTCTTCCGAAACGATCTGTGTGCAAGAAGAAGAAGCAATCAATGCCCCGTCGTTTAAACTCTTGATTACTCTCAGGTTCAGTTCTTTGTAGCCCCTGAGAGCGTTCTTCTTGGAAGATGGAGATTTCGCCATTGCCGGAGGGTCTATTACTGCAAGACCAAAGCCTGAAAGACTGTTCTCTCTCAAGTAATCAAAAGCATTTGTCTTGATGAACTCACACTTATCAGAGAACCTGTTTATCTCTGCTACTTCCTTTGCGACGGAGAGCGCACGCTCAGAGGAATCGACCAGTATCGCACTTCGTGCTCCTTTGTTTATGCAATGAAAGGAGAAATTACCTGTGTAAGAAAAAACGTCGAGTACTCTTCGACCGGTGGCGTAGTCTGATAAGCGCTTTGCGTTTTCTCTCTGATCGAGAAAAAAACCGGTCTTCTGCCCTTTTGTGTCTGCAAGAAAACTGATTCCGTTTAAGCTGAATGGCAGAAGCTCCGGCCCGTTGCCGTACAACCATCCTTCTTTAGCTTCCAGGCCCTCCTTTGCAATGGAGGTTCCTTCGCTCTTTTCGAAAATCCCCTTTGGTTTCAAAACGAGGATCAAGGCTTCGATGATTTCCTTCTTCATTAGCTGGATGCCAAGAGTATTGAATTGAACAACGAGCCAATCGGAGAATCTATCAACTATCAATCCTGGTAGACCATCCGCCTCGCCGAATACGATTCTCAAGGCGTCACTATCTTCTAGAAGTAGAGACTTCAGTTGTATTGCTCTTCGGATTTTTCCTGAAAAGAAGTCTGTATCGAGTTTGCAGTTCCTTCTTGTAATGAATCTTACTCTTATCGTGGAACCGGAATTGTAGTAACCCTTTCCCAAGAATTGCCCAGAATACGTAAACACGTCCACTATGCAACCATCATCGAGCGGGTCGTGTTTTTCGATTTCGTTGTCGTAGACCCACGGATGGCCAAAAGCTACCCTCCTCTTGATTTCTTTCTTGAGGAACACTCTGGGGCTCAATCGCTTATTATCCTCTTGTAAAGATTAACGAAGAATTGCTTGTCGAAGTCACCCGGCGTCTTTTTCAGATGAGATGCTTTAGAGGTCTGATCGGACCATTTCTCTATCTCTTCTTCGGAGAGCTGTAATGAGACTCTTCCTACACCAAACTCCTGTAAGAAGGCGTTAAGCTCATCTAGATCAGTGAAAGGTTCTATTGCACCGCTTATTCTATTCGGGTCGGTTTTGGCTATTCTTTCGAATATCCCAATCAACATGAGTGCATTTGCCATTCCATGCTTTATGCCTTTGAAGGATGAGAGAGGATAACCTGCGGCATGAACTGCGGTCGTTCCCGTGTGGGCAATAACAATCCCGGCAAGTGTCGCGGCGAACTGTATCCGCTCTCGGGAAGAGACATCATTTTCATTCTTCAAGACTTCACGGAGTGATCGCTTTATAATCTTCGTTGCTTCCTTCGAAAGCATCTTCACCAGGGGGTTCTGTCCCTTGTTGACTGCTTCGCCTTCTATAGAATGAGATAAGGCATCAAGTGCAGTCGAAATTGTTACATCCACGGGCATTGTTACGGTGTATCTCGCATCCAAGAAAGAGATTCTAGGAAATATCGAAGGCATGCCAAAGCCCTTTTTCGAACCTTCCGGATCGGTTAAAATCGAGTACTGTGTAACTTCACTTCCGGTCCCAGACGTGGTGGGGACTGTGACAATTGGAAATGCGGGAAGATCCTTTCCTTTGAATAGATCTCTGCAGCTGCAGTTGCCATTCTTCCCAACTACTGAGATAGCCTTGGCAGCATCTAGCGGACTGCCACCACCGATAGCTAACACGAAATCGCACGCGCTATTTGAGAGCATTTTTCCGCCCTTCTCAATTGTTGAGAAGGAGGGATTCTCTTCCACTTCATCAAATAATGTGCTTGGAATATCCAACGCGTCAAGCACTTCCTGCACATCGTCAAGTGCCCCGCTCTTTATTGCTGAAGACCTTCCAGTGACTATGAAAGCATTAGTTCCGATCTCTCTAAACAGCTCATTATTATGACTTATTGTTTTAGTCCCCGAGAAGACTCTAGTTGGCAGGAAATATTTCCACATTCAATCACCTTCTATAGATCAACTTAATCAATACTTCTTTTGATTCGGTTGCCGTTTTCTCAAGTTGAGACCAGTATTCGTCTTTGAGATTAACAGGCTCTTTCAGAGAACTGTTGATGGCTAGACTCAAGCTCTCGCAGCTTCCTTCAAAGGAGAGTTCGCAATCCTTGTTAAGAGATCTCACAAATCTATCGAGTTTCGTGTTCTTCTTCCACACAAATGGAACTCCTAATGAGATAGCGAGAATTGCTCCGTGAAGACGCTCAGTAATTATCAGTTCTGCATTGTTGAAGATTCTTATCATCCCTTCGAGGTCTTCGGGAGGCTTTCTAACTTTGAATCCATTTGATCTGGCCTTAGATTCGAGCTCACTTCTCTTTTCTTCGTCATGATGATTGTGAAAACCCACAGCGCACACTTCAGTCAGATTGTTCAGCCTCAGCGAATTGAGGACGTCATCAACACTCGTTCCATTTTTCAATACAATTACCGCAAGACCACTTTCGGTTGTTCGTTTTTCCGGAATTATTCCCATTTTCTGCAAATAGTAGGGGCCGTAGTCAGTACCTGAGATAACTCTCTTCGAGATAGAAGCGAAATATTTGTAGCTGACTAAGTCTCTCATTACACCAAAGGTAAGAGGATTATTCAGCAGCTTATTTAGAGCCTTTCTGTTGATCTGTCTGTTCAACGGTCCAAAACCTTGAGAGAGAAGAAGCAGAGGTTTCCCCCTGTTAAGGGTATGCCTGGCAATCTCATAATAGTAAAGGAAGCTCCTCCAACTAGTCTGGTCCTGTAGGAGATTTCCCCCTCCGAAGATGGTGACAATTGAGTGCCTAATTGAGTTTGTGATCTCACCAATACTAAAGCGACTAACCAATCTGATATCGAGTTTCGAAGGGAATCTATGAGTTATTTGCTCTATGTGAGAAGATGCGGGCAAGTATATTGGCCCTTCAAACCCTATCTCATCAATTAGGGATAGTGATGAAAGCAATAGTAGATCGTCGCCAAGGTTATTATATCCATAGTAACCCACCAGCGTCAGCCCGCCAAAAGAAAACTGTCTCACCTCAAAACCTCCAGGAACATTCAACGATAATATTCTATCACATGTGAATCATCGAACACGCTGTTCACAAAGCGTTGCAAGGGATGTACAATCTATTTATGCTAGGTGGACTTCTGAAAAGGAAAACCTCTTTCCCGTTTCTATACTATCTCCTTGCAACGATGCTTGGGGAGCTGTTGGTATTTGCACTTGCCTGGACGGCAGGTGCATGGATACCACTTATCTTTGTATCGACAGCCGTCATTCTTCTTTCTTCCAGATGGGTCAGCCCTTTCATATGGCTCATGTTCTTTGTGGTCGGTTGCCTCGGTCAGTCTCTAACGTTGAAGACACTTGATCCTGGAAAAGTAGAATATGTGGGATACATATCCAGAGGCGGAACTGGAAACGTTGAGGCAAGCATGGGAAGAGTGCTTGTTGAGGGAAAGTGGATGAATCTTCCCGTCGCTGTAAACATAAGGCTTTCCGACAGAAAAGCCGCAGCTTTTGCGGGCCAGATAATCTGGACAGCGGGAACTCTTATAAGGCAAGAATCATTTCCTCTTTTCAAGATCGAATCAAATATTGAGGCCTGTGTCGAGAGGCTAGAGGTCTTCTCTTATCCTGGAAAGTATGTTACTGAGTTACTTTCGAGGTACAAACTAAATGACACGATTGCTGCAGCCGTCTTCACCGGCGATAGAAGCCACATTGATTTTGAGACCAGGGAGAGGATTTCTGATCTTGGAGTTGCGCATTTGTTTGCGGTTTCTGGTTTGCATATCGGTCTTATGTATTTGCTGGTCCATTCCGCTCTCTCTTTTCTCATGTTAGGTAGGAAAACGAAGCTGATACTTTCTATTGTCTTGCTCTTCTTCTATACCTTATCTACTGGTCCAGCGATATCTGCTACCAGAACATTCTTGATGTTACTGTGTTATTCACTACTGAAGATCATTGATTATCGACAGCACCCGCTTAATATTCTGGGATTTTCCGGAATTATTATTGTTATGGCACAACCATCTATTGTTGCGTCAATTTCATTCCAGCTGAGTTTCTTTGCAACAGCTGCGCTTCTAATCTTCTTACCTGCAATCGAGAATAAGAATCTGCTAAGTCAGACATTGCTTGTTGGAGCGATCGCTCAGACGGCTATCATCCCGCTTTCTCTCAGTACATTTGGCACGTTGTCTCTAGCAGGAATACCGTTAACCGTAGTAATGGTTCCAGTCTTCGTTGTGCCTTCGTATCTTGGAATGATTTTCATCTTGATAGCAGATCTTGTTGGGCTGCAAATAGTAGGCAGTTTTATTGCTGGTAGCCTCAGAGCCATGTCCTCGCTACTTGGTGAAGTCACTAGTGTAATTGGGGGAGTCATCCCGACGATACGCTTTGAACCTCTTACTGCCTATCTATTATCGTTGCTGTCACTTTTCTTATTCTTCACTTTGCTCTGGCATTCTGGACACAAACCGTAGAATTTAAGCTGATGATCGTCTATACTATATCCTGTTCTTGACTTCACAAGCTCTTCAAGTTCTTCGAGATTGTCAAGGTGAAACTCGACAACGGAACCGCAGTTGCTGCAAATTATGTGATGATGATGATGCTCTCCCCTTTTCACCGGTTCGTACCTTACAATTCCATCTTCGAAAATAATCTTCCTTAGAAGGCCTATCTCTACGAGCAACTCAATGGTTCTATAAACGGTTGCTTTGCTTATCCCGAATTTCTTGCTCTGAATCTTGTGGTAGACTTCGTCGGCGCTTAAGTGATCTGTCTCAGCTTCAAAGAAGAATCTTAGCACGTACTCTCTTTGAGCTGTCATTCTCTGGTTTCTTCTCTTAAGTTCGGCCCTTAGTTGGTCTTTCTTCATAATCAGTCACCGTCCGTTCCAGACTGAGTTACATTATGGGCTTTATGTCGATCTTCCAGCCTGTCAGTTTTGCGGCAAGTCTCGCGTTCTGTCCGCCTTTTCCAATTGCTAGAGATAATTGTGTTGGAGAAACGTAAACCACCGCCTCGTGGGTTTCTGCATTCACAATTTTCACTTCTAAAGCGGAGGCTGGTGCAATCGAATTGCCGACTAGTTCGGCCGGAACATTGCTCCATCTTAGGATATCGACCTTTTCGGGTTTTATCTCGCGAAGAACCTCGGCAATTCTTGCACCGCTTTCCCCTATGCAGGCTCCTACGGGATCAACCTTGGTATTATCGCTGAAGACAGCTACCTTAGACCGGACCCCTTCCTCTCGAGCTATTGCTTTGACTGTCACATCTCCGCTTTCGATCTCTGGAACCTGAAGTCTGAGCAGCTCGATGACGAATTCAGGTGTACGTCTCGTCACAAGCAAACGAGGACCTCTTGCAGATCTCGCAACATCCACAACAAAGACCTTCATCAGAGAGTTCAGCCTCGGCTGTTCTCCAGGAATTAGTTCCTTTGTGGGAATTCTAGTCTCTAACTTTCCTATTCGAAGGTCAACCCATTCGGAAGTGACTCTCAATATCTCAGAAGTGGTTGCTGTGCCTTTCATATCTACATACTTATCGAACAGGTTTTCTTTTTCCTTTTCACGGATCTTTTGAATTAGCACCTGCCGAGCTGTCTGTGCAGCGATTCTCTTGAACTTCTTGATATTCAACTTTCTCTCAATTACGGTGCCTATCTCAGCGGCAGAATTTACCTTGAGAGCTTCTTCCAGAGTTACTTCCAAAGAAGGATTCTCTACTGTATCAACAACAACAAGCCTTTCGAAAACCTCAATGTCACCTGTAAGTCTGTCTATTCTCACATCGACATCGCTTTCCGAAGCGAAATTCTTCTTGTAGGCGCTTTGCAGCGCTTTCTCAAGTATATCAATGACCTCTTCTTTTTCGATACTCTTTTCGTCCTGCAGTTGGTCAAGGGCTTCCAAGAGATTGAGATTCATATGAACTCCTCACCATCCAAATCATAGTTTTAGGTTAGCACGCTTAACATTTGAAAAGTGGAATGCTATCTCTTTACCGTTCTCAGAGCTCTCGACAGTAACAACTTCACCTTGGCACGAGACAATCTTTCCAATCACAACTGAAATCCCTTCAACGGGTTCCTTGAGTATAATCTTTGCCTTCTCTCCAGTGAATCTGAAATAATCATCAAGATCTCTTAATGCACGTTCAAGCCCCGGGGATTCGACTACCAGATCATAAGAGAAGGGAACGAGGTCCGCTGAATCAAGTGCTCTATCAAACTCGGCCGAAAACGATTCACAGTCGCTTATTGAGATATATCTGTCCAGCTTATCGATCGTGACTTTCACCAGTCTCTTCTTTCCTCTTCTTGAGAGACCTAGATCATAGATCGAATACCCCAGGTTGTTTGCGACTTCATTTGCCAGCGCGAGCAACTCTTTCTTCAGGTCCTCCACAAACAACACCACCATAATAAAAAATAGAGGGCAACATAAGCCCTCTCCCTTTGGGAGCATTTCAACTATAGCAATTATAACTCTTTTGTCAGCAGCAGTCAATACGAAGATCTAATCTGCTAGTGATATGTCCTCTCTCCTTACCACAATTCCGCCAAGAAGGACTATTACAACTGCCAGTGAGAGATTCAGAATGGAAGGAGCAATCACCTTGGAGAGACTGAAATCTAGCATCGAGATGCCTTGAAGCGCTACGAGAAGAGATGTTACGGGAAGGTTTTTACTGAAGATCTCAAGCCATTCGGGGAACATTGAATGAGGTATCAGGATTCCACTGAGAATTAGCACGGTCGTAACAATAGAAACAGATGTAAGCTGCGCACTCCTAGCAGAATTGAAAATCGTGCCGATCAGAATCCCTATGGATGTGAAAAGGAGAATAAATACCTCAATTACCGCTATATAGAGAAAGAGATTAGAGGCTATCTGGAGCCCAAAAAGGCTTCCAGCAGTTATGAATATCAGAACCTGTATTGTGGAAAAAACCGTGAAACTCAAAACCTTGGCTCCTGTATACTCTAATGCTCCAACGTTCGAAAGCCGTAGAAGGTCAATCACTCCACTTCTGCGATCCTCGAAGATTCCCGTTGCGGCTCCGACTGTTGAAACAAACATTATCGTCGTAACCAGGACTATTGGAAAGAGAAGGGAAGAGAAACTGAGTCTTGACTCAGTTATCCCTTCGACGGAGAGAGAGGGTGCCACATAATTCGGGTCGATATCCACTGTTTTCATGAATTCTGGATCTGCAACAACGGGGAGAGCTTTGAATTCTCTCAATACGTTGCTCATCACTTGATAGATTGCAACCGCAGTCTGCATCGAACCGGGATTGGGAATGAAGATTAGCTCCGACGGTTCCTGAAAAAGGAGATTGTTTGCAAATCCCCTTGGAATAACAAAGACACCATCTAGATCATCGATTACGGAGTCGATTTCACTCCTGCTTGAAAGCTGGACGATATTTTCGCCTTTAAGCATTGATGTAGCGTACTGTACGAAAAAAAGCCCTACAAATGTCTTGTCTTCATTTACAATACCTATCCTCAAGTTTGAGTAACCTCCAGTATCGGAAGTTATGGAAGAGATTGATGCAAGAACTACCGGCAGCAATACCAGCATCAGAAGAAAAGCTCTTGACTTGAAAATGAGAAGAAGATCATTTTGGACAAGCTTCAGAAACCTCAAGCAACGCTCCTCTCTTTCTAGGTCTCGGCACCAAATCACGTTTGACAACAATTATTATACTATATACCAATTAGAATCATTAGCTCAAGACCTCTCTTGAGTAGATTTAATTATGATGCATTACGGACCTTCTTTTGCCAATTACTACACTCATAGTTTAAAAGCCACAACGAGGATGGCAGTCACACCTACACAACTATCTAGTGGTAGAATCACACCAAGAACAGTTCAGGCTGTTCAGTCGTCTAAAATCAGAGTACGATCTTGGAGGTGAATAAATGAAGAAGTTGACGGTGCTTGTTTTACTTGTTGTCGGAGCAATATCACTAGCTAGTGTTGATTCCATGGCTGAGAGACTGCCAGTGTCGTCGCAGAGCGTCCTGGTAGTAGAGCACTTAAATGATAATTACAAAGTTTCGAAGCAAACAGTTTTATTTGATATGGTGCTCAATCAGCTGGCCATAGAACAGCTGATTGCTCAGTACGTTGAGATGCTGGCATATAATAATGGTCTTGATCCGAAGGATATTTTTAGGGCTTTCGATGGAGATTTCGGGTTGGCCGCATGGGTGGATTCAGAGGGCTTAGATCGAGTGATAGCAATCCTTGGCCCGATATCAAACCCCAGAACTGTGAAGACGGCAATTGAGAAATTGCTTCCACAGTTGCTGCCTTCTGATATCAAACTGAGTGTTGCTGTGGATCAAGAGTACCTTTACATTGGCGACATCGAGGCATATTCGATGGTTGGAAAGGGATACAACCTCTCTCTGGTTAAGTCTGATCTCTCGCCGGGTTTCGGCTATTTCTACGTGGATATGGGAGGCACTATTCAGAAGGGCTCTGTTTGGAATGAGGAGGGGATATTGATTGCAGAGGCATTGTCTATTCCTCTTTTTGAAGAAAGCAGAGAGAGGTTTCATGTTGCTCTAGAAGGAGCCTCTGTTGACGATCTTGAAGTTACTCGTCACCTCCCACTTGTTTCTGGATTTGCAAGGATTAACGATCTTTCCTTTCTATCGGAACTTGAATTTGACGGTCTCGGCTTTGTTCCTCTAGAGTTGGAAGCTCTCAGAATAGGTAATGTGAGCTTCGTAGATTTCTCAAAAGATATGACAGGCGAGATTATGATCGATGCAAATATCTCGGTTGACGATATCTTCTCAAGCCTTATGGGAACGCAGGGGGCTGCTTCCGATGACTCTGAATCAGTTGGATATTCTTATGTAGTTAGGACAGGGTACAAAGGATCAATAGATGATGCTAGATCTATGATTGAAAAGACTGATCCCGATCTGCAAGTATTGGTTTCAGGCGACGTTCTCATTGTTGAGGGCCAGTACATTTGGATTCAGGATAGCTGGTTGTACGTTTCTTCGAAGAATCAAATCAGAACCAACGAAGAGCTTCAAAATGGAGTGGTAGTCTCGGAACTGAAAACATACAACAAACTCCTCGGGTTCGTAGGTTCTGATGGGTTTGCGCGTCTCTTTATTGATTCAGGCTACATATTGACCGGGCTTATGGGATTGGAGATTGAGAGCGGAGTGCTTATAAATATCGAGTTCATCGAAGATATGGGTGTAATCAGAAGCCTTGTGGTAATCAAGTAAAAAAAGAGCCCCTGCACTTAGCGGAGTGGCGGGGGCAAGAACATCTCGTTGACATAATTATACCTTTTTGAAGATAGATAGTCAAGTGTATACTTATAGGAGATTTGATTTGCGCCTGGATAAATTTCTTAAGGTTAATGGAATAATAAAGCGAAGAGTAATTGCAAAAGAAGCGATTGATAAGGGTTATGTTGAAAGGAACAATGTTCCGGCGAAACCATCTTCCGAACTAAAACCCGGAGATGTCGTTTCAATAAGCTTTTCGAATAGGACTCTTGTTGTAAGAGTCACAGAAGAATTTCTTTCAGAAGTGATTAGGGAAACTAGAGAATAAGCTCGCCGGACTTGATATCAAGGATCTCCCCGTCTTCTCGTTCGATCTGTAACGATGATGGGTTGATCCTCTTTATTATACCTGTCACTTTCTCCTCTTTGTGTAGGGATACAGTTATTTCGTCTCCCTCGGAAAAAGCAAGGTGTTTCTTCCAAAGTCTCGTCAAGTATTTGTTCTTCCCTCTGATGATATATCGCTTCCTCAGAAGTTCAATCCTTTTGTTGAGCTTGCCAAGAAGCAATTCGAGGGATATGTAGGTTCCTTTCACCGAGTTAAGAGATGTGGCAATCTTCTTCAGTTCAGCGGGGATCTCGTTGTTTACGTTTATGCCTATGCCAACCACGATACCATTGAGCGAGTTCCCGGTGAAGACAGCTTCAGTTAATACGCCAGCAACTTTCTTGTTGCTAATGAGGATATCGTTGGGCCATTTTATTCTGACAGACTTAAAGTCCAGCTGCAATAGAGTCTCGACTATAGCAACAGAGACGGTCTTTGTGTATTCATTTGGCTCTTTGATTAGCGTTGGCTTGAATACAACGGAGAACCACAATCCACCTTTACCTGAATACCAGGCTCTTCCATGTCTACCATAACCCTCTGTTTGAGAAAGTGACCATATGACCGAGCCAGAAGGCAGCCTGTCTAGGTTATCAATAGCGAATCGATTTGTCGAATCGATTTCAGAGAAAGAAACTACATTCTCTCCTACCATCATGTCAACACTTCATCTTTTCCGCATCATCAAGCCTGGAACCGCCGCTCTTCAAACCTCTTCAACACCCTCAAATGCGTTTTCCTCATCGGGGAACATTCCCGACTTCACTTCTTCGTCAAACCTTGAAAGAGCAGCAATGATATCTGTTTTCAGGTTAGCGTATCTCTTTATGTACTTAGGTTTCGACTCGTCGTTTATGCCGAGAAGATCATGCAATCTAAGAAACTGTCCATTGCAGTAACGCCCTGAACCCAAGCCGAATGTTGGTACTGACGTGTCCTCAGTCAGCCTCTTGGCAACGTCTTCAACAACCATTTCCAGAAGAATCGCAAAGACGCCTGCTTCTTCGAGATCATTCACAGATTCAATAAGCCTCTTGATGCTTCTTTCATCTCTTCCCTGTATGTGGTACTCCCCATCCAAGCTGGCGTGTTCAGGAGTTATTCCAATATGTCCCATAACAGGTAATCCTCTATCAACTAGATACTTGATAAGGTCTGCAGTTTCGTAACCTCCCTCAATCTTTACAGCGTTGGCGCCGTGCCTTAGAAAGGCAATAACATTTTCAACTGCCTTCTCTCTTGAACATTGATAGGATCCAAAAGGCATATCGGCAACAATAAACCCCTGCTTTGAGCCCCTGCGGGCAGATTTAAGAGACCAGATCATTTCGTCCATTGTTACCGATAATGTATCTCTTTTGCCCATAACCATAGTTCCGAGGGAGTCTCCTACAAGGATTAAATCAACACCGGCCTGTTCTGCGAATTTGGCTTCAAAGTAACTGTATGCGGAAACCATGGATAGCTTTCTTTGATCCTTTGATTCAATGATTTCTCTTACATTCATAATCAACCTCACGTCCTTCAAAAATCGAATTTGCCTGTCTCAGGTTCTAATATTCAATATCTCGCTATTTCTGAAAAATTGACCCTAACAATGAGATTATACATTTTTGCCTACCTCCAGAGCAATCTGAGACGACGTGACCACTGTCGGCGAATCAACATCTAGAATCTCAAGTAGAATAATTAAGATATATAATTGTTTCGGGCGAGAGGAGAGCATTAATGAGGAGAAGAGCAGAGTTTTTACTTCCAATATTCATGATTTCTATAATGGTGTTTGGCCTCATCGTGTTGTTTAGCGCGACTTTTGGTGAGAGAGAGGAGTATCTGTTCGGAAGGCAATTGGTTTGGGTGCTGCTTTCTTGTGCTGTCTTCGTTTTCACGGCGTATGTGATTAAGAGAAACTTTTGGAAGAGTATGTCTATTGTCTTGATTTTTGCTTCCGTAGTCACTTTGGTCGCAGTTCTCTATTTGGGTTCTGGAGAAGGTTCAAGAAGATGGATAGACCTGGGCATCGCCAGTTTTCAGCCATCCGAGCTGGCCAAATTCTCTTTGATACTTTTCTTGGGGTTCATCTATTCTAGGGAAGCGAAAAACAAATACGGCCTTTTCTCTCTTGGTGTTCTCTCTGCCGCCATCTTTGCAGGTCTGATTTATCTGGAACCCGATCTCGGTTCGACGATCATAATTGTAGTAATCTGGTACTTTGTTACTCTCATCAGCAAGAGATTTGATAAACTGATGATTGCGATGACTGCTTTGATTGCTTTCTTTGTTCCAGTTGTCTTTATGTTCGGGCTCAAGCCATATCAAAGGGATAGGCTCCTCAGCTTTCTGAATCCAGAAGAATATGCGTCAGGTGCCGCCTATAATACTATTCAGGCAATCAGAGCAATTGGTTCTGGAGGTCTTGAAGGTACCGGAATGCTTCAGGGTACTATGAACAGACTTGGATACGTTCCAGCAGATCACACAGATTTCATTTTCTCGGTTCTGGGGGAGGAATGGGGTTTCATAGGCTCCGTTTCGCTTATAGTGTTGTATTCTTTGCTCTTATGGAGAATCTGGTCGATTACCAGAAAAACCACAAGTGAGTTTGGTAGAATAGTTCTTAGCGGGATATTCGCTGTTTTTGCCTTTCACGTGGTACAGAATATCGGAATGAATCTGGGGCTTCTGCCAGTCACGGGCATACCTTTGCCATTTGTAAGTTACGGTGGATCGTCATCGATGATATTCGCGCTACAGTTGGGTATTGTCCAAAGTTACACAGGTAAAGAGGTCGAGTACGATAGAGAACATGAATAGCAGTTTGTTTGAGGAGGTACAGATGAGACTCATTGAATCAGTGCCAAATTTCAGTGAAGGAAGAAGGCTGGATGTGGTCGAACAGATTGTCGAAGAGTCCAGTAAGGTAAAGAATGTATGGGTTTTAGATTATTCAAGTGATGCTGATCACAATCGTTCTGTCGTTACGATTGCCGGTGAACCCGAAGCAGTTGAAACTGCTCTGTTCAATATGACTCTTAAAGCAAAAGAACTGATCGATCTAAGAAACCATTCTGGTGAACATCCGAGGATGGGAGCAACTGATGTTATTCCTCTCGTTCCAGTTATGAACACGACAAAGGAGGAATGCGTGGAACTCTCCAAGAAACTGGGAAAGAGAATTGGTGACGAGCTACAGATTCCAGTCTACCTGTATGAAGACTCCGCGACTTGTTCGGAGCGTGTAAGTCTCTCAAACATAAGAAAAGGAGAGTTCGAAAACTTTGCTTCGAAGATCGCTGACGAACAGTGGAAACCTGATTTTGGTCCTTCAGAGATTCATCCTTCTGCAGGTGTTGTGGCGGTGGGTTGTAGAGAGTATCTTATCGCTTTCAACGTAAATTTGGGAACTGACAAAATCGAGATCGCAAATAAGATCGCGAAGTCAATCAGACATATAAGCGGAGGATTTCGGTATGTGAAGGCGCTTGGCTTCAGACTAGAGGACAGGAATATGGTTCAGATCTCGATGAACATGACCAATTACAAAAAGACTCCTCTATTCAGGGTATTCGAAGTGATAAGGTCGGAAGCTGAAAGGTACGGAGTTCCGATTGTAGGATCTGAAATAGTAGGACTTACTCCACTTCAGGCACTTGTTGATGTTGCTGATCATTATCTTAGGCTCGAGAGATTTTCCAGCTCCTCAATTCTTGAGAAGAAGGTGCTGGATTTCATTGCAGACAAGGATAGTTAGAGATGTTGGTTGATTTGGCAATTGTCGACGTCTTGCAGACTGCTTCACCTCCAGAATTGGGGCCGTTAAGGGGCAAGAAAATGTCCTCTCTTGAAATCAAACGCGGTGTGAACATTGCAATTGAGGGAGGCAAGATTACTTATGTCGGTAGCGAATTTGTGAAGGCGAACGAGTATGTTGATGGCAGCCAGCTGGTGGTTATTCCCGGATTTGTCGATTGTCATACCCACATCCCGTTTGTCGGCAGTAGAAGTGATGAGTTCATAATGCGGCTTTCTGGGAAGAGTTATATGGACATAATGAATGCAGGAGGGGGTATCAGGTCAACCGTAAGAGAAGTAAGAAGCGCTCCTGCTTCCAGAATTGTGGCCGAGTCAATGGGATACCTTGACGCGATGCTTTCTCTTGGAGTTACTACTATTGAGGGCAAAAGCGGTTACGGTCTCGACAGGGATAACGAACTCAAGCAGCTGAAGGTTCTTAAGACATTGAATTCCATTCACCCAATGGACATTATTCCCACTTTTCTGGGTGCCCATGCATTGACAGAGGAGTATCGATCTGCAGAGGAATTTCTGGATTCGATGGCAGACATGTTCTCTGAACTTGGAGAATACACCGATACGGTTGACATTTTCTGCGAGAAGGGTGTGTTCAACGAAATGCAGTCGAGAAAGTATTTGAGTAAGGCGAAAAAAATGGGATTCAAGACGAAACTCCATGCGGATGAACTTTCATCATCAGGAGGCGGAAGGTTAGCGGTTGAGCTTGGAGCCACCTCCGCCGATCACTTGATCTCCGCAGACAATGAGACATTAGAACTCCTGGCGAAGAGCGATACAGTTTGCACTCTTCTGCCTGGAACATCTTTCTTCCTTAATGAGGATTTTGCACGAGGTCGCGAATTGATAGATAGGGGAGCTATAGTTGCATTAGCCTCAGACTTCAATCCCGGTTCCTGCAACATCTATAACCCTTTCTTAATAATATTCTTGGCGGTTTCGCGTTGTGGTCTTTCCGTAGAAGAAGCGATAAATGCTTACACTGCGAATAGCGCATACGCTTTGCGTCTTGAGAGTAGAAAGGGTAGAGTAGAGCAAGGATACGATGCCGATTTGCTGCTTCTGAAGGTGAAGGATTACAGTGAAATCGTCTACAATTTCTCTAGAGATCTCGTAAAGGGAGTAATCAAGAGTGGAAAGATAGTAAGATGAATATCAGGATTTTTGCAACGGGGAAGCCAAAGTCGAGTTTTGTTGTTGAGGGTATCGACCAGTATAGAAAATGGCTCAGCAGCTTTGGTAAAGTTGGTATTGAGTATCTCCCTCTAGGAGGCAACACCTCCAGGAACAAGGAGATAGTCAAAGAGAGAGAAGGCAAGAGGTATTTGAAAATAGCCAACTCGAGCGACAAGATACTCCTTCTTGACGAACTAGGAGAACATCGCTCATCGGAAGAGTTTGCACGAATGCTTGAAAAATGGCAAAATATAGGAGTAAGCGGCCTGACTTTCTTCATTGGGGGACCCTTGGGTTTTAGTGAAGAGGTTCTATCGAAGGGCTGGCAACAGCTGTCCTTGTCAAGAATGACATTTACGCATGAAATGGCCGTTCTAATTCTTTTGGAGCAGCTTTTCAGGGCACATACTATTCTTGACAACAGACCGTATCATTATTGATTTGGAGGTGCAAATAAGAAGTGGAAGACCCTACTAGTAGCGGGGACCCTGTTTCGCTTATACTGAATCTGGCACTGCTTGGCTTCCTTCTCTATCTTTCGGGCATCTTCTCTGGAACTGAAACGGCTCTCATGTCGATGAGCAAATTGAAGCTACGCGATCTTATGGATGACAAAGAAAAGCGGTTCAGCAAGTCTGTTAGGTATTTCGTAGAGAACCCTAATTCGGTTCTTACGGCTATACTTGTCATGAACAATGTTGTGAACATACTATCTTCATCACTCGCAACCTTGCTTGCACTGCAGCTCCTTCCGAGCAACTCCGCAGGGATTGCCGCAGCGCTTGTTACGGGAGTTATGACATTCTTAATACTTGTGTTTGGAGAGATCACTCCGAAGATCTTTGCAAGAGAAAACTCTGAAAGACTCTTTAGAAAAATGATAACGGTAATTTCCGTAATCACGATGATTCTGAAACCTCTTTTGTGGCTTCTGTTACGCATCTCGAATTTCTTTATAGTCTTCATTGGAGGTAAGAAAGCCGATTTTGCTCCCTTCATAACCGAAGACGAGATTAGGTCGGCCGTCGATGCCGGCCATGAAGAAGGGGTTCTTCAGTCGGAAGAGAGAATGATTATGAAGAGGACGCTCGAATTGAAGGACATCTCGGTGAAGGAGATTATGACTCCAAGGGTGGAAATCGTTGCACTTGAAGAGGAAAAGCCGCTAATTGACCTAATGGAATTAGTAGAATCGGAAGGCTATTCTCGCTATCCTATTTACAGAGAAAACATTGATAGAATTGTCGGAGTTTGCTACGCGAAAGATCTGCTAAATTTCTTACTCGAAAGGAAGGATAACGAAGTCCTGCATAGCATTAGTGTCGAGGAAATTATGAGAGCACCGTATTTCGTGCCCGAGACGAAGAAAGTCGATGATCTGTTAAGAGAATTCAGAGAGAAGAAGAATCATCTCGCGGTAGTTATCGATGAGTATGGCGGGACAGCAGGGATAATAACAATGGAAGATGTAATTGAAGAGCTTACCGGTGAGATCCTGGATGAGTATGACGAAGAGTCCGAAGAGATTATGATAGAGAGGCTAGGAGAAGGCGAGTTCATTGTTGACGGAATGACACCAATAAATGATATCGAGAGAGAACTTGAGCACCATTTTCCAGATACTGAGTTTGAGACAATAGGAGGCTATCTTCTGGAAGTACTTGAAAGGTTTCCGGAAGTCGGAGAGAAGATAATTGTTAATGGCTTTACTTTTGAGATCCTCGCTGCTGGAAAGAATAAAGTTGAGAAGATCAGGCTCATTGTTGACAGGAGGAAGGTTGATGAAAGACAAATCAGAGGAGATAATGCTAATTCAGAAAGCTATTGAGGCAAAGGATAGATCCTATTCGCCATATTCAGGGTTTCCTGTTGGTGCGGCCTTGCTTACTGAGGAAGGCGAAGTGTTCGTTGGAACCAATGTAGAAAACAGTTCTTATGGACTTTCCATCTGTGCCGAAAGATCTGCGATTGTTTCGGCTGTCTCACAAGGATACAGGAAGTTCAGGAGTATTGCAATAGTTAGTAACAGAAAGGAACCGACTTCTCCGTGCGGGGCCTGCAGACAGTTCATGGCAGAATTTGGAAATTTCGAGGTGATTCTAGTGGGCGATGGAATAACCAAGAGAACTACTTCCTATGAGCTCCTGCCACTGCATTTTGAGATGGAGAAGTAAGATGGAGCATTCGATAAGAAAGGAGAAAATCTTTTCGGGCAGAATTCTTGATCTTGAAAGACACACCGTCTCAATCCAAGACGGTACTACGGCGTTTAGAGAGGTTGTTCGTCATCCCGGTGCCGTTGCTGTCGTTCCATTCGTAGATGATAAATTGCTGCTCGTGAAGCAATACCGTTTCCCCGTTCAGAAGTTCATGCTCGAGATACCTGCCGGAAAGCTTGATGCCGGTGAGAACCCAGAAGACTGCGCCAGAAGAGAACTGCTGGAAGAGACGGGATATGTTACAAGATACTTACGCAAACTGACTACGATTGAGACTTCGCCGGGATTTTCCGATGAGATAATTCATATCTACCTTGCAGAGGTGGAAAGGGTTCAGGACCCCTGTCCCGATGAAGGAGAGTTTGTGGTGCCGATTCTGATCGACTCAAGAGAGGCGATCAGAATGATTGTTGACGGACAAATAACTGATAGCAAGAGTATTTCGGGGATTTTACTTGCTTTTGCTGGAAGGGAAAGTGATGATGATGATTAGAGTAAGGTTTGCGCCCAGCCCTACTGGATACCTTCATGTTGGTGGTGCCAGAACTGCGTTGTTCAATTACCTGTTTGCGAAGCATTACGGCGGCAAGCTCGTCCTTCGTATTGAAGATACCGACGTTTCAAGATCCACAAAGGAATTTGAGGAGCAACTCATGGAGTCACTTTTGTGGTTGGGGATCACCTGGGATGAAGGACCCGATGTGGGTGGGTCCTTTGGGCCCTATAGACAAAGTGAAAGAGGAGAAGTTTACAGCGAGATGGTATTCGATCTCCTTAAAAGGGGGCTAGCCTACAATGTCTATGCTTATCCTGAAGACATTGAAGCGCTTCACGATGAAATGCTTTCGGAAGGAAAGGCACCTCATTATTCTCAAGAGATGCTGGAGGTCTTCAACTCGCCAGAAAGGGTTTCGGAGTTCGAAGCCAAAGGACTTAATCCGGTTGTCTTCTTTAACATGCCACGCAAGGAGTACAGGCTTCCCGATAAAATCAAAGGCGAGGTCGTTTTCAAAGAGGGAGCAATTGGAGACTTTGTGATAATGCGGTCCAACGGTCAACCAATATATAATTTTGCGGTAGTTGCTGATGACATTTCTATGGAGATTTCTCACGTTTTACGAGGAGATGATCATCTATCTAATACCCTAAGGCAACTTGCTCTTTATGAAGCTTTTGGAGCACCAATACCATCTTTTGCACACTTGTCGATGATTCTTGGGCCAGATGGAAAGAAGTTGAGCAAAAGACATGGAGATACATCTGTAGAGCAATTCAGAGAGAAAGGCTTTTTGCCAGAATCTTTCTTCAATTTTCTTACTTTACTAGGGTGGTCACATCCTGATGGTAAGGAGATCTTACGACACGAGGAGATAATCGAAAGCTTTTCGATTGAGAGAGTGAATACGAGCGCTGCAATCTTCGATGAGACCAAGGCAAGATGGATGAACGGGGTCTACATTCGTGAATGCGATTTGGATAGGATAACCGATCTGACGATTCCGTTTATTGTGAGAGCAGGTCTAATGTCTTCAGAAGAAGTCATCGCCAATAGGAAGTGGTTGAGAAGGGCAATTGACTCCGTTCGAAAGGGAGTGGAAACCCTATTGGAAGTGCCGGAGAAAATGCATCTTTATTTCGAAGAGCCGGAAATCTCTACCTTCAACCCCTCTAGTGATATCGATAGGGGAATCTATAGGGCTCTTGAGGCCTTCAAAGACAGAATAGAGTATCTTGATGCATGGAACAACGATGAAATAGTCGGGACGATCAGAGCAGTTCTCAACGAATTCAAACCCGATAGAAAGGGGTTCTACATGTCCTTGAGACATATTCTAACAGCGGCCGATGAAGGGCCAGAACTTGTTGATGTTATCTTTCTTCTCGGTAGAAACAAGACTTTGAACAGACTTCAACAGGCTCTGAGATTTGTGTAAAACAAGAGGTCCCGAAAGGCCTCTTGTTTTCGTAATCAGGATTCTTTTTCGTAAGGTATTCCCGAAGCAGCAGGTGATCGCGTCTTGCCAATAAAACCGCCCACCACTATCAGCGTGACAACAAATGGAATCATATTGAATAATGGTTTCACACCTGCCGATACCGACACAATTGAACTACTCTGTAACTGCAGGTTCATCGCTTCCGCCGCTCCAAACAGTATTGCAGCCCACATGGCCCCAACCGGATTCCAGTTTCCGAGGATCATAGCGGCAAGAGCAATAAATCCCCTTCCATGAATCATATTCTCAACGAATCTTCCCAGTTCACCGACCGAAAGAAAGGCCCCGGCAAGACTTGCGAAAACTCCACTCATTAGAACTCCGAAATATCTGATCTTGTAGACGCTTATTCCTAGAGTATCAGCAGCTTCAGGATTTTCTCCGACCGCTCTCATTTGAAGACCAAGAGGTGTTCTGTACAGTAAGAACCAGCTGGCAACAACCGCAATTACTGCGATATACGTAAAAGGACTCATAGAGCCAAAAATCTCGCCTATGAAAGGGATACCCTTCAACCAACCTGCGTCAAGGTATGGAACTCTTCCAATGAAATCGGTCTGGCCTTCGTTTCCAAAGATCGGAATCATCAGGAATGAAGTTGTTCCCTGAGCGATTATCACAAGAGCGGTAGCACTAACTATCTGATTAGCCGACCACCTAATACTTGCCCATGCGTGGAACCAGGTGAACCCCGTTCCTATGATGACGGCCATTAGTACACCGATCCAGGCGTTACCAGAAAGTAGGGTGAAGACGATCGAGGTAAAAGCTCCCATGAGCATAATACCTTCAAGAGCGATGTTCGTAACGCCGGTGACTTCGCTGTAAGTGCCTCCAAGAGCGGCGAATATTAAAGGAGTCGCAGAGAGCAAAGTGAGTTTATAGAATAGGGGGTTGACAAGTATTGCGAAGATCGCTTCGATCCAGCTCATATAGCAGTCACTCCTTTCTTTCGCTTCCACAGAATAAGAGTGGAGACAATTCTCTCAGCAGCCACAAGGAAGATTACTATCCCCTGAATGATCGATACGATGTCATTAGGGATTTGGGCTCTAATCTGCATCGCGTTGGAGCCTGTTCTTAAGGCTGCTATCAAAAGAGCCGCAAAAATTATTCCGATTGGGTGGTTTCTCCCAATTAACGCAATGGTGATACCGTCAAATCCTCTTCCTCCTGTGAGTTCGCCGACGAATCTATGAGGAGGTACTCCAATGAGGTCGACGATTCCTGCCATACCAGCAAGAGCACCACTAATTGCCATTGTGAGAATTATGCTCTTTCTAATACTAATACCGCCATACTCAGCCGCATGCTGGTTGAATCCTACGGCCTTTAACTTGTAACCGATGGTGGTCTTCTCTATCAGGATGTACATTATGATCGCTACAGCAATGGCAATGAAAATCCCAACGCTTAGTTCAGTAGCCTGAACTTTTAGTATTACCGGAAGCTTCGATGCTTCTGCAACTTCCGGACTCTTCGGAGTACCGGAGCCGACCGCCAAGGGTCCGGTCACCATATAGGAAGCAAGGTTAGCTGCAATCCAGTTGAGCATGATCGTTGAAATAACTTCATGCGCTCCAGTGAAAGCTTTCAGAAAACCAGCTATTGATGCCCAGAAGGCACCTGCGAGCATTCCGACTATAATTGAAAGAGGGATGGCAATAACCGAAGGAATTCCCCCGATATTCATGGCTACTATTGCACCTATTAGGGCACCCATCGTCATCTGGCCTTCAGCGCCTATGTTGAAGACTCCTGCTCTGAATCCGAACCCGACTGCGAGACCGGTTAGAATCAGGGGTGTCATCTTCATAATAGTATCTGCAAGTGCTTCCTGACTACCAAACGCGCCGTCAATCATTATGGAATATGCAGTAATTGGGTTCTTACCGATCATGATAATAATCACGGAAGCTATCAGGAGAGCTATCAAAACGGAGACGATCGGTACTAGTAATGCGTAGATCTTGCTGGTATTCATCCTTCATCACTCCGTTCCCTAACGACTTCGGCCTTTTTATGCCCTGCCATCATAAGTCCTATTTCCTCTCTGTCGACTTCATCTGGAGTAACTTCTCCCATAATCTCTCCTTCATAGAAGACAAGTATCCTGTCAGAGAGAGAAAAAATCTCATCGAGTTCCATTGAGATTAGAAGCATGGCAATGCCCTTGCCGCGCATCGAAATCAAAGTCTTATGAATAAACTCGATTGCTCCGATATCCAGACCTCTGGTGGGCTGAGAGACTACCACAACTTTCGGTTCTATCGGAACAACGCTCAGTTCTCGGCCCACGACAACCTTCTGCTGATTCCCGCCCGAGAGGTTGCCAGCGAGCATGTTTATGTTCTTTGGTCTCACATCGAAAGCATCTACTACGCCTCTTGAGAATTCCTTTACGTTTCTAAGGTTTATGAACCCCTCTTGAGAAAAGGGCTCTTCGTCTTGTTTACCAAGGATGAGGTTGTAATAGACTGGATACTGGGCTATCATTCCCCTTCTCAGTCTATTCTCAGGGATGTGTGTCAAACCAGCTTCTCTTATTTCAAGCGCCGTTTGATTAGTAAGATCAACGCCACTCAAGTATATGTTTCCTTTCTCAACTTTCCTAAGACCGGTGATCGCCTCGATAAGCTCTGTCTGACCGTTACCTGCTACGCCGGCGATTCCCACAATTTCCCCCTGACGAACCGAGAACGAGACACCATTGACCGTATCTAAGTTTCGATTATCCTTCACATGGAGATCTTTGACTTCTAGAACGGTTTCGCCGGCGCGTTTCTCTTCCTTTTCGACTCTTAGGAGAACTTCTCTTCCGACCATCATGTTTGCAAGTTGTCTGGGATTTGTGTCTTTGGTGTTCACCTTACCGGTTACTTTCCCGAGTCTCATAACTGTCACCCTATCGGTAATAGCCATGACTTCATTTAGCTTATGAGTGATGAAAATAATCGTCTTTCCATTATCTCTTAACACTCTAAGTATTTTGAAAAGCTCTTCGGTCTCCTGAGGGGTTAGAACGGCTGTCGGTTCATCGAAAACGAGAATCTCGGCACCCCTGAATAGGATCTTCAGAATCTCAACTCTTTGCTGCATACCAACTGGAATGTCTTCAATAAAAGCATCCACATCAACGGCTAGTCCGTACTTTTTAGACAAGTCCGTAACGATCTTACGCGACTTGTTAGTGTCCATGAACATTTTGAAGGGACCGTACTTCGGTTCTGAACCTAGAACTACGTTTTCAGCGACAGTCAGGTTATCCACCAACATGAAATGTTGGTGGACCATCCCGATTCCTATGTCAATAGCATCCTTTGGCCCGTTGATAACTGTTTTCTTACCATTTATGAAGATCTCTCCTTCGTCAGGAGTATAAAGCCCATACAACTGATTCATGAGAGTAGACTTTCCTGCTCCGTTCTCGCCCACAAGCGCATGTATTTCGCCTTTCCTAACAAAGAAATCCACATGATCATTAGCAACAACGGAAGGGAAGGTCTTCACAATTCCTTTCATAGCTACTGCGATACCTGAGAGATCGAGGCTTTCAACGTAGCTTTCTTCCACACGCTCACCTCCATCGTTCATGATACGAAAGATCGGGAGAGGTCGCTCTCCCGATCTTTGATATCACACGATTGTGTGAATTAATTCCATTACGGAAGGGTTATATCTGGAACAACGAACGCATCGAGCTTCTCTTGAGTATCAGGAACAATAAGCGTTCCGGCTTTTAGAAGACCCTTAAGGAACTCAACTTCGCCGAGAATAACCGGTCCAACAACATCCTTAGTGTAGGTCATCGGACTAATTCCAACACCTTCATCCTTTATTCCGAGTGTCTTTGCTCCGGGTTCGAAAGTTCCGAGAGCGATACTCATAACGGCTTGATAGGAAGCCATGTCAACTCTCTTGACAGAACTTGTTAGGACTCTTCCAGGAGCCATGTAATCCTGATCAACATCGACACCAACTGCAAAGAAACCTTCTCCCTTTTCTGCCGCAGCTTCAATGACACCATTTCCACACGCGCCAGCTGCATGGAAGACAATGTCGGCGCCTTCTGCGAACTGAGCGATGGCAAGGTCCTTACCCTTCTTAGGATCGTTGAAATCCATAGTGTATCCCTGAAGCATGCTTATCGTCTTTCCGTGTATCTCTTCGTAGACTCTTATTCCGGCCTCATAGCCGTAGCGGAATCTTTCAACTGGAGGAATTGGAAGACCTCCAACGAAGCCTACCATGTTGGTCTCTGTCATGGCCGCTACCACATAACCTACCAGGAAAGCTCCTTCTTGTTCTTTGAAGAGATACGTTGCTACATTATTCGGCATGTTCTCAACAGGGTCAATGTCTATGCCTACGAAGTAAGTATCCGGGAACTGAGGAGCAACCTTATACAGCGCATCGGCCATCATGAAGCCAACTGCGAAGATAATATCTGCTTCCTTTGCTGCGTTTGACAGATTAGGGATATAGTCGGACTGTTCCTTTGATTGTACGACTTCTCTGTCAATTCCCAGGAAGTCAGAGGCCTTGACAATTCCTTCCCAAGTTCCATCATTAAATGACTTGTCTCCGAGCCCCCCAACGTCAGTAATCATGATTACCTTCATTGCCATTACTGGGAGAGCAAACATGAGAATAAGTGAGAACACCAACAATAGTCTTAGTTTCATTCAACAACACTCCCTTTCTTATGAGATAGTAAGATCCATAGAACTGATAACACAATTATACCCGCAAAAACTACCAAAAACAAAATGTTTATCGAAGGTTCAATAGGCACACTCAGCATCGGAGAACCACCTTGGACAAAGAGATTTAGATCGCTCAGGCCTGGGAGCTGTATTAACAGGAATACTACAATTACTGCAAGGTGGATATAAGAGATAACAGGTTTCTTTACAACAAATAGCGTAATCGTCAGCAAAAAAAGAGCAACTACTAGCGCCGCAAACTCTGGAACTCTGTAGACTTTGACCGGGATTGGCGAGGGTTTGCTTTCTAGCAGCGGATCGATTCTTTGATGGTAATCGTCCAAAGCGATGGAAAGCTCAGGTCTTGATCCTAGAGTATCTTCAAGTGAAGTGGTGAAATCCTTTCTCATTGTTTGTCCAGCGTATTTGACAATTGTCTCTGAAGTGTCCAGCAATTTCGAAACGGCATTGGCGTAACCTTTACTATTTCTGTTGCTGTCTCTTATGAAGCTATTGATATCTTTTGTGAGGTCCTGCAACTCGGATGCATATACGGCCTGGTTCTCAATAGACAAATACTCACTAAAGGCCGGGGCCGTTACCCTCAATCTTCCGTTGGCGTCTATACTGTAGGTCAATCCTGCCTCGGATGAAAAAGAGTTCAGTTTGTTGGTGATGATTATCCTCAGGACTCTTTTCAGAGTGTTCAACTCGCTCGAAACAAGTGAGTTCAACTCTCTTGTCTGCAGGCTGATCATCGACTCAGGGGCAAGAAACACATCGCTCTTCAGAGTTGAATAGTAAACTGAATCGTAGAATCCATCGAAACTGTCCATTGAAAGCTCTGTTTGCTCGTTAAAAAGATTAAGGAATGGCAGAATGGCTATGAGAAAAAGCATTAGCAGTTTCAAGAGCAGAACTCTGTTTCTCTTTCTCCTATTCATTAGCGAAGAAACGGTCAGAATGAACGCGAATGCAAAGGCGGGCAATGCCACTATTGAATGCAGAGAAAGATCGAAGATGCCAACAGCAATGTTACCAATGAAGAATATGTACAAGGTTTCAAGAATGATGATAGTACCTAACAGATACTTCTTGACAGAGTTGAAGAGAGTGAATCCCAGAACAACCAGCAATGCGTAGGCAACAATTCTCAACCACCAGAGATCGATTTTCTTTTCAACGCTTGAAACGAGGTTGGCTGAGAGCTCGTTCCTTATCCGACCCATTATGTTTGTTTGAATGGGTATGATCTTTCTCACTTCACTGGTGATGTCATTCTCGATTAGGCCGACCGGAGTGAATTGCTTAATCGAAAGCAGCTGGGCGCCCATCTGAATCTTTTCAAAGACTTGAGCCTTTATTTCTGGATTCTCATCAAGGACGTCCATTAGTTCTCGATACTCAGAGTCATCTGGTTCAGTGCCAAGCTCAAACCCTGCCAATTCTTTCGGTTTCACCGGGATCGACTCCGGGAAAAAGGGAGCATAATCAATCAGAGCCATAGATCTTAGAAGCCATAGCCGAAAGAGTTCTCTCCCAGATGCCATCATCTCAGGACCGGAAATCTGAGCTAGATCCATAGCAGTCTGAATTGCCAATCTGTTTACTTCTTCATCAACAAGTGTGTCCACTCGGTACTCTTTCGAACTCAAGGTCGAGATCGTAGAGTTAAGGGCTTCAAGTATCCTGGTATCTGAAAGACTCAGAATTTCTTGTTCCGACTCTGCAGGAGCGTCTACTGCAAGGTTGAAGGAAGAAAAAGAGTTTGTTATAGTCAGTTCCTCGGGAAACGCTTCAGGTTTGCTCTTCACGAGGCCAAGAGCGAATGCTATCCACTCCTTATAGACAGTCTCTGCCATGCTCCTGACTCTTGTCGTGTAGGAGTTGAAGACCTCAAGATATGCCGGCATCTCATTTAACGTATAGGTCTCAAAGGGTTTTCCTGAGATGTCTGTTAGAACCCATGCAAGAAAGGCGCTATAGGCTATTCTGTCGTCGTTATCGCGAAAGTCGTCAATGTCTGTGAAAGCTCCGAGATGCCTGGTCAGCAACCCGGCGATAGTCGTTGAACTCTCTTTCTTTTCAATGCTCCCAACCATCTGGAGTTTGTACATCCTGTAGATTGACAGATAATCAAGGTCCTGATTGAGCCTGACAACTTTGGGCAGCTGCGGCTCTTGGCTTACATAATCACTAATGTAATTCTTGAAATCCTCAATGATCACTTTCTGGCTAAAGGAAAAGGAAAGAATTGCGATTACCAGAAACACAATGACCGAGAGTATTCTATTTGGCACTCTACACCTCCAGCCCGATCACTTGTTCAACATGTTCTCAATGGCGTTGATTATGACATTAAGACCGGTAGTGTTCGCGGCCCCGTCAGGTAAAACTATATCACAAAAGTACTTCTGGGGTTCAATGAAACTTTCAAAAGACGGAGCGACAAACTTTCTATACTGTTCTATTATGCTGTCTACGGATCTACCTCGCTCTTTAGTATCACGTTCTATCCTTCTAATAAGCCTTTCATCTGCCGGCGCATCTATGTATATTGAGAAGTCGAAGAGATCCCTCATTTCCCTCTTGAACATTACCAGGAGCCCTTCGACGATAATCAGCGGTTTAGGCCTAAACTCTCTACAGATTCCTTCTTCTCGCCTGTACGTGACCATGCTATAGACTGGAACCATAATGCTTTTGTTCTGCTTAACGGATTTGAGGTGCTGTTCAAAGAGTTCAAAGTCAAAGGCTTTCGGAGAATCGAAATTGAACTCTCTCGGATCAGTTCCGGGATCCAGGTTTTTGTAGTAGTCATCCATCGAGAGAACAGCCGCTCTTTCGTTGAAGTGATCGAAGATTACGTTGGTTACGGACGTCTTTCCGGCCCCGCTTCCTCCGATTATTGAAACAAGAACCATTAAGCTCTTCTCCCTTTTCTGGAAGAACCGAATGTCATATTGAAAGCAAGTGATCTGAATGAGACAGAAATGTCAATTTCCTCATTGCTTATGCCAGGAGGCAGAGTAAGGCGGATTGGAGCGAAGTTGACAATCCCCTTGACACCCGCATCTGCCAATAAATCAGCGATGATTTGGGCCGCGTTCGCGGGAACAGTGATTACACCAATCTCTATTTGCCTTTTCTTCACAATTTCCTCTAACACTTCTGTTGATTCTATTACAAGATCGTTAGGCATTGGAATACCGATTTTGTTTGGATTGTTGTCGAAGAGCGCTTTTGCAATGAAACCGGAGTTCTCAAGACCGGGGTAGTTGGCCAACGCCATACCGAGGTTTCCCATTCCCACTATACAGGTCTTCCACTTCTTCCTTATTCCAAGGATTTCGCTAATACTATCAAGAAGAAGCTTTGTACTATAACCGACACCCCTCTTTCCGAACTCTCCAAAATATGAAAGATCCTTTCTCACTTGACTGGCTTTAATCCCGAGCCTTTCTGCCAGATCATTTGAGGATACGCTTGCCACTCCTGAGATAACCATGTTTTCCAGGCACCTGTGGTATACGGCGAGTCTCTTTATAGTAGGTTTTGGGATTTTTGTGTTATCCATTGCTGATCAACCTCCCGGCAGGCGTATTTGTGAAAATTATATCACGATTATTTACATACATCTTTTGATGGCGCCACTCAAAAAATGTGCCATAGCAACGTGCTATAATTATCCGTAGAATATCCATAATTTCGACTGGAGCGCTTTTTATGGGAAAGAGAGCAAGACTTAATAGCCAGGTAGCATCGGTAGTACTGCTGATAATTTCTCTCTTCCTATTTGTAGAATCGCTTTACATTTTTAGATACATAAGAGAATCGCAGTCTACCGAATTTGAAGTCGGTTTTTTCGACCTCTCGTCTCGTCTCAGAATTCTTCTCGGTGATGAGGGGTATGTTCTTGAACCTGGTGAGCATTTGGTACTAAAGATAAGACGAAATGATAAATTGGTTGTTGAGCAAGATCTGCCCGGAAGGTATACGGTTAGGGGCGGAGGCGAGATGGTGAATGTGAGTATTCCACTGGCGGAAGTGAGTGTAAAGTGATGGGAAGCTATAGAGAAACGGAAATGGTCAATCTCGTTGTCTTCGCTTTCGGTTCATACATAGATTACAGGCTTCAGGAAATTCAACCTGTTCTTGAGAAGGAGTTTGGACCGGCAGACTATATATCGAAATCGCTGGATTTCGATAAATACACATCTTATTACAACGATGAGATGGGATTTGGTCTTAAAGGCAAGCTGCTTTCTTTTAAGAGGCTCGTACACCCTCAACAACTTTCCCTCATAAAGAGAATTACAAACGATATTGAAGAGAAATTCGGACTGGAAGGGAAGAGAAAAGTAAATCTAGATCCGGGCTATGTTCATCACGCTCAGTTTGTTCTCGCATCAACTAAGCATTGGGCGAATCGTATCTATATTGGAGACGGCATCTCTGCTGAGATAACTCTCATTTTCGTCAATGGTGCTTTTACACCACTTCCATACACTTATCCGAACTACCGGGATCGGGAGTATATTGAAGAACTCATGCGAATCAGGGAGCTGTACCTCTTCAAGAGAAAGGAAAGACTATGAAGTTTGGTGTTCTCTCTCTGGGATGCTCAAAGAATATTGCCGATATGGATAATTTCATGGGCATTATGAGAAGCAGGGGCCATGAGATAGTAAAAGATGCTTCGCGTGCGGATTTACTAGTTATAGACACCTGTGGGTTTATCGACGATGCGAAGAAGGAGAGCCTGGAAGAGATTTTCAGGGCCCTTTCCTACAAAGAGCACAATCCGAATCTAAGAGTACTTGCAGTCGGGTGCCTTGTTCAAAGATATTTCGAAGAATTGAAATCTGAGATCCGCGAAGTTGATGGGTTAGTTGGAGTCACAAGCCCGGCAACGCTCGCTGATCTTATCGAGAGAAATGAGGTATTCTTCATTGGTGAACCTGATGGAGTCTACGAGTACTCCACCAGAGTCGCTGAAAAATATAGTGCTTATGTGAAGATTGGAGACGGCTGCAACAGAAATTGTGCTTTCTGTTCAATTCCCAACTTCAAAGGTTTTGCGGCAAGTCGTACTTCAGAAAGCATAGTTAAAGAGACTCTTTCTTTGGTGCGACAAGGTGTGAAAGAGATCGTTCTAGTATCTCAGGACTGTACGCAATATGGTTTAGATCTGGATGAGGGAGTCACTCTTGCCGGACTTCTCGGTAAATTGAATGATCTTGAAGGAGATTTCTGGATACGGGTTCTTTATCTTCACCCCGATCATGTGGAAGATGAACTGATAGATTCGATTCTCTCGCTTTCAAAGGTAGTAGATTATTTCGATATACCTGTTCAGAGTGGTTCCGATGAGATCCTGAAGAGAATGGGCAGGTCAAAGAACTCTAGACAGTTACGCGATTTGCTCCTTGGAATCAGAGAAAAAGCACCTCATGCTGTGTTGAGAACGACAATAATGGTCGGATTCCCAGGTGAGAGTGAAGCTACATTCAACGAGACTGTCGATTTTGCAAGAAGTGTTAGGTTCGATAGACTCGGAGGTTTTGTCTACTCAAGAGAGGAAGGAACGCCAGCATTCGATAAGAAGCTTACTGTAAGCAAGAATGCGGCAAAGGAGATGCTTGAGCTTCTGCTTGACGAACAGGATCGGATTTCAGCGGAGCGCCTTTCAGACTTTAAAGGAAAGGTAGTTACTGTGTTGCTTGAGGAGAGCGGTGAAAGTTACACGCTGGGAAGAGCATATAACAGCGCTCCTGATGTTGATGGAGTGGTTGTTTTGAAGGGCCATAAGCAGGAAGGAGTTTTCTTGAAAGCCAGAATCACAGATACTTACGAGCATGACATGGAAGGTGTTGTTCTTGATGAACTTGCCTAACATTCTTACCCTGTCGAGAATGGTGCTCGCTTTACCTACCCTTCTATTGCTAATGAGTGGGAATGTCGTCGGTTACTACTTTTCATTCCTTGTCTTCGGAATTGCTTCACTTACAGATTTCTTTGACGGGAGAATAGCAAGAAAGCGTGGTCTCGTTACGGATCTGGGGAGGTTTCTAGATCAGATCTCTGACAAGATCCTTGTTACATCAGTCTTCCTGGGCTTCATGGCGATTTCGAGAGTCAGTCTCTGGTTCCTTTTCATACTGATCTTTAGAGACACGCTTGTCTCAGGGATAAGAATGGTTGCCTCGAGCAGGGGAAAAGTGATCGCGGCTGATGCTCTCGGAAAGGTTAAGACGTTCTCTCAAATGATTCTCTTGGTAATTCTCTACATGAATTTGCTATGGGATTTCCCCTCTCAAGCATTGGTGCTGTGGCTTGAGGTCTTCGTCGCAGGTGTCACGGCAGCGAGTGGAGCCAACTACCTGTTTAAGAATCTAGACATTTTCAAAGGGGGGGATTGACTTGCGCTCTTTTATCGCAGTTGATACAGGCGACAGGGTTTCCGCCATGATAGACAGTATCTCGGAAAGGCTTAGAAGGATGGGGTTCAAGGCATCATGGGTGCCGGGAGTAAACTCTCACGTTACTCTTGCATTTCTTGACAACATAGAGCCGGAAAGACTCTCTCTACTGGCATCGATGTTGTCGCGTAGACTGAGAGGGTTTCCTTCATTCACTCTGGAAACTGGAGGCATAGGTTACTTCAAACATAAGGACTTGCCAAAGGTTATTTGGGTAGGAATTGAAAGAAATCAGAGTCTCATTAATCTACAGAGAGAGACGCGAGTAGTTCTTGAAGCAATGAATCTGCCTGTTGAAGATAATTTTAGACCGCATTTGACTGTAGGCAGGATGAAATTCAGTCCGCCAATGTGGCGGAAATTCTTGAGTACACTTGATAGTGAACGAGTGATATTTCCTGTCGGAGAAGCCACAATATTCGAATCGATTCTCTCCAGGGAAGGAGCTAGGTACAGAAAGGTCTTCACATGCAGCTTTGAAGGAGGACTGATTGAACATGCTGTCGAAGGATAAGAAAAACGCACTTGATAGAGCAATAAAAGATATCGAGAAACAGTTTGGCAAGGGTTCGGTAATGCTTATGGGAGATAAAGAAGATCAGAAGAGTATAGAAGTGATCTCAACCGGCTCACTTGCTGTCGACATTGCCCTTACAGTGGGGGGTTATCCAAGGGGCAGAGTAGTTGAGGTTTACGGTGCTGAATCGAGCGGAAAGACGACAATTGCCTTGCATGCTATTGCAGAAGTTCAGAGGCGGGGTGGGATAGCTGCCTTTATCGATGCAGAGCACGCTCTCGATATCCATTATGCGCAGAATCTTGGGGTGGATGTTGACAATCTCTTGATATCTCAGCCTGATTACGGAGAACAGGCTCTGGACATTGTTGATGGCCTAATCAGGTCTAGTGCGGTCGATCTAATTGTAGTGGACTCTGTTGCAGCTTTAGTGCCTCGCACCGAGATTGAGGGGGCGATGGGCGAACTGCAGGTTGGTCTTCAGGCTCGGCTTATGTCACAGGCACTAAGGAAGATTTCTGGGAACGTAAGTAGATCGAAGTGCATCGTGATTTTCATTAACCAAACAAGAATGAAAATCGGGGTAGTCTACGGTAATCCTGAAACAACAACCGGGGGTGTCGCACTGAAATTCTATGCTTCGGTAAGACTTGAGGTTAGGAGGGGCAGTGCTATAAGAGAAGGAAACACAGTTCTTGGAAACGAGACAACCATTAAAGTTGTGAAGAACAAAGTTGCCCCGCCATTTCGAGAAGCCAAGGTTGACATAATTTACGGGCAAGGGATCGAGCATGCAAACGAGCTATTCAATCTTGCGGTTTCTGAGAACATGATAGATAGAAAGGGAGCATGGTACGCTTACATGACTCCTGATAATAGTGAAGTAAGCCTTGGGCAGGGCAAGGCCAATGGAGTAGAATTCTTGAAGGAAAACCCCGAGCTGATGCTCGAGATTGAAAACAGGCTAAGGACGAAGTTTGGTTTGCCGCTCCTGGAAGTCAAGAAAGAGGAGAAGGAAGACGACAAGTGATGAGTTCAGATCCAATGAAAGATGCTTTGAGATATTTGAAATACAGGTTGAGGTCAAGAAGGGAAATCGAAGTACAGCTCTTCAAGAAGGGGTATTCTGAGAAAGAGATCAAAGAGGTCATTGAAAAGCTGGAAGAGCAGGGCTTAGTTAACGACGGCATTTTCGCCAGACTCTATGTAAGCGACGGACTGAATGTGCATTACAAAGGCCCGTTCAGGCTTCGACAGGAGCTTCTTGGGTTAGGAATCTCAGAAGAGGTAATTGACGATACAATTAAATTAGAACTGGACAGTTGCGACTTGAAAGAGATTGGAAAAAGAGCTGCAGGCAACACAGAATTGACTGATCCTGATAAGATAAGAAGAAAACTCTACAGAAGAGGGTTTTCCTCTTCGATAATCGATGAGATTATTGAGGAGATCAAAGAGAAATCATGAAGGGAGGGAGCTGGTTTCCTCGAAGGCTAGGTGAAAGGACCAGCGATGAGAAACTATGATGCTACTGATTGGTATAATAGCCGGCCTGGCAGCGGGTATTGCGCTGGCTTATTTTATACTCACCCCTTTGGCTGTGAAGAAGGCAAAGGATGAGCTTGAGCTTCAACTGAAATCCGCAAAACAGGATTCAGAGTCGATAATCAAGAGGGCTCAGGAAGAGGCGGATCATCTTAAGAAGAAGGCACTCTTAGAAGGCCGTGAAGAACTCCACAGGCTTCGTGAGGAGCAAGAGAAGGATTTCAAGAGAGATCGAGAAGAACTGAAGCAATGGGAAGAAAGGATTTCCAGAAGAGAAGATAACATCGATAAAAAGGAAGAAGCTATTGAGAGGACTCGACAACAGTTGGATATCGAAAGGGCTCGTGTTGAAGAGATGAAAGAAGAAGCAGAGAAGAAACTGTTCAGCCTTGCCGACCTTTCGATGGAGGATGCCAGAGAGATAGTCCTGAGGAGAGCTGAAGAAATCTACGAACATGATCTTGCTCAGAAGCTTAAGGAGATGAAAGATCAATACGACGAAGAAGGCAATCGATACGCGAAATGGGTAATCGTCAACTCAGTCCAGCGCTATGCGGCAGATTATACGGGCGATATAACTGTAAGCGCGGTAAGCCTTCCTTCCGATGAGATGAAGGGAAGGATCATAGGCAGAGAGGGAAGGAATATCAGAGCATTTGAGAAGTTGACCGGTTCGGATCTCGTGATCGATGATACACCTGAAGTTGTTGTGGTATCCTGTTTCAATCCTCTTAGGAGGGCGATCGCAAAGATGACATTGGATAGGCTCGTTGAAGATGGAAGAATTCATCCTGCCAGGATTGAGGAAATGTACGAAAAGTCAAAAAAAGAGATCTACAGTGAAATAAAAGAAGCGGGTCAGGAAGCTTTGATGAAAGTAGGTATTCCCTCGATGCACCCAGAGCTTGTCAAACTACTAGGAAGGCTTAAGTTCAGGACGAGTTACGGTCAGAACGTATTGCAGCACTCTGTTGAAGTTGCACATCTTGCAGCTCTAATGGCTTCCGAACTGGGTTTGAACATTGACAAAGCGAAAAGGGGGGCGATCCTTCACGATATTGGAAAGGCAATTGATCACGAAGTTGAGGGATCTCATGCGATTATTGGGGGAGAGATTGCCAAGAGGTACGGGGAAAAGGTTCAGGTTGTCAATATGATACAGTATCACCATGGTGAGACGGAGGCTTTGACCCCTGAAGCGGTTCTTGTGGCCGCTGCAGATGCTGTATCTGCTTCAAGGCCAGGAGCTAGAAGAGAGTCGCTTGATATGTATATTAAACGACTTGAAAACCTGGAGAACATTGCGACCGGATTCAAGCATATAGAAAAGGCCTACGCAATTCAGGCAGGGAGAGAGATTCGGGTAATTGTAGAGCCAGAAAAGGTTGATGATCTGCTGGCCGAGAAAATGGCCGTAGATATTGCCAAGAAAATTGAAGAGGAACTCGAATATCCCGGTGTTATTAAGGTGACTGTTATAAGGGAACGAAGAAGCGTCTCTTATGCGTCATGACAGATTGACATAGGAAAAGCGGTGATATAGAATTGGAACCAGGTGCCAACGTAGCTCAACCGGTAGAGCGGCTCATTCGTAATGAGCAGGTTGGGGGTTCAAGTCCCTTCGTTGGCTCCAGATGCGCCCCTTACGGGCGCATTATTATTGGTGGTGGTGCAAATGAGTGATTTCGAGAAGGAAGTCCTCGAATTCATCAAGAAATGGGACCTAATAGAAAGTGGTCAGAAAATTCTTGTAGCAGTTTCTGGAGGGAAGGACTCAATGTGTCTTCTCAATGTTCTGATAAATCTTAAATCGGAGCTGGGAATAGACCTCTTTGCCGCAAATCTCGACCATGGTCTTCGAAGGAAGGGACCCGTCGAGGAAGCAGTTATGATTGGCGATTTCTGTCGGGCGCGGTCGGTACCCTTCTTTCACGAAAGACGAGATGTTAATGAGCTTTTGAAAAAGAGGCGCGGTTTGTCGATAGAGTCTGCGGCGAGGGAAGTAAGATATTGTTTTCTGAGAGAAGTTAAGATGTCTATCGGTGCAGATTTAATCGCCGTAGGGCATAATCGAGACGATCTTGTAGAAAATATCCTGCTAAGAATCGTGAAGGGAACTGGCATGAAAGGTGTGATTGGACTGCGCCCGTTAGGTGGCGATTTGATAAGACCTCTGCTATTCAGCGATATGCAACGTATTATAGATTATGTTACAATTAACAGGGTTACATTTATGGAGGATGAAACCAACTCTGAGGATGATTTTGAGCGCAATTACGTTCGTCTGAGAATCATTCCGGAGCTTAGAAAGATAAACTCAGCACTTAATGAGGCCGTGTGGCGGTTCTTTGAAAACATCAATGATGGATATGCACTGATCCATGAAAGGGTTGAAGAGGTTCTGGAGCAGATCGAATTCGCAGACGGTGTTTTTTTTGTGGAGGCCTTGAAGCTTAAAGAAGTTGAAAGGGCCGTTTTGTTGGAGATGGTGAGAGAGATCGTTTCTATTCTTAGTTCTGACAAGTATCCACCCTCCAGAGAGCGAGTTGTTGCCTTTTTCGATCTCCTGATTTCTAGTAGAGGAGGGTGGACTGTTGAGTTTAGAGAAGATATCAAGGCCTCGAAGATCGGCAGATATGTCTTCTTCTACGGGGGAGAACTTAGATTCAAGCGGATCGAAAGGCAAAGTATAGACTCTCTCCCTTTCAGCCGTGAACTAGAAGGATGGAAGATTTCCCTGGAATGCAACGAAGAAGTTCCGGAAGCGATGATCGAAAGATTGGACGGTGCCTTTAATAGCATATGTTCGGGTGATAAGCTCTCCTTCCCTTTGAGCTTGCGGCCGATGGATGAAAGAGACAAGATCATCCCGTTTGGAATGTCAAGAAATAAGAAAGTTATCGATGTAGTTACAGAGAAAGGTTTGAAGGGCTTCTCAAGCAGAATTATGGTTCTTGAAAACGCTTTTGGAGATATCCTCTGGATTCCAGGTGTTGTCACGAGCGAGCTTTGCAGAGTTTGCCCCTCCAGTCTCGACAGCGTAGTTTTTTGCCTTGAAAGGAGGTAGTTCTGTGGATCAAAAGCCCAGGATTGGAATGATTCTCTTCTATGTTGTTTTGGGCATATTCCTGCTAATTGCACTCAGGGGCCTATATCCAACTGAGACAAGTGTTGTAGTTCCCTACACTAAGTTCCTGGATGACTTTAATAATATTATTGATATAGTTGTTTACGATAATGGAAAAGTCGTGTACATAACAGGAGATAACCCCAGAAGATCACTTGAGACGTATGTCCCCTCTCAGACTCTTATGACTCAAACTTTTCAGAATCACATAGACCGATTGGCGGAGAGAGGAGTAAACATCACATTCGAAAGAGGAAGCGATTCTCTCTTCTGGGTGAATCTTCTTGGAACTATGATTCCTCTCGCAATAATCGTATTCATCTGGTTCTTCTTGATGAGATCTATGTCTGGCCGCAATTCACAGGCCTTCACATTCACTAAGAGTCCGGCAAAGAAATATGTCAACACTGACAAACACGTGACTTTCAAGGATGTTGCGGGAGTTGAGGAGGCCCAGCAGGAGCTAGCCGACATTGTCAGTTATTTGAAGGATCCCTCGGTGTTCACAGAAACAGGGGCAAGAATGCCCAAAGGTATATTATTGGTGGGTCCTCCGGGAACGGGGAAGACGCTCCTTGCAAGAGCTGTGGCGGGAGAAGCAGGGGTTCCCTTCTTCTTCATAAGCGGATCGGACTTCGTCGAACTCTTCGTTGGAGTTGGAGCGGCAAGAGTTAGGGATCTTTTCACTCAGGCTAAGTCTTCAGCGCCTGCGATTCTGTTCATTGATGAAATTGACGCCGTGGGTAGACACAGAGGAGCAGGACTCGGGGGCGGCCATGACGAGAGAGAGCAGACGTTGAACCAGATTCTTGTCGAAATGGACGGATTTGATGCCAGGACCGGAGTTGTAGTTATTGCGGCCACGAACAGACCAGATATTCTGGACAAAGCTTTGCTGCGCCCAGGTAGATTTGACAAGAAAATCTCAGTTGATCCGCCAGATCTGAAAGGAAGAACAGAGATCCTGAAGATACACATGCGAGGTAAACCTATAGACCCTGAAGTTGATGTCCAGCTGCTTGCCAGGAGAACTCCAGGGTTTGTTGGAGCGGACCTGGAGAATCTGATCAATGAAGCAGCAATTCTCTCTGCTAGAAAGAAGAAAAAGATGATTGGAATGGTTGAACTTGAGGAAGCTATCGATAGAGTTCTTGCTGGACCGGCTAAGAGATCTCGGAGAATAAACGATCGTGAGAAGAAGATACTTGCCTATCACGAACTAGGACATGCCGTAGTAGGTCTGATTCTTCCAAAAGCCTTTCCTGTGCACAAGGTTACAATAATTCCTCGCGGCACTTCGATCCTCGGCTTCACGGAAAGCCTGCCACTAGAGGACAGGTATCTAATAACTAAGTCTGAGCTGTTAGACAATATGGCTCAGGCCCTAGGAGGAAGAGCGGCGGAAGATCTGGTATTTGGCGAGATTACCACTGGTGCTGCAAGCGATTTGGAAAGAGCAAGTGCGATGGCCCGGAGTATGGTCACTCAGTTTGGAATGAGTGAGAGATTGGGACCAATCGCTTGGGGCAAAGAGGAAGAGGAAGTATTTCTCGGAAGAGAGCTCACAAGGATGAAGAACTATTCTGAAGAAATTGCCAGTGAGATAGATTCAGAGGTTAAGACAATAGTTCTGACGTGTTATGAAAGGGCGAAGAGAGTTCTTTCGGATTACAGGAAGAAACTGGATGAAGCGGCCGACTATCTTCTTCAGAAGGAGACGATTTCCGGCAAAGAACTGGCCGAAATCCTGGGACTTGAAACCGGCAACTATTATAGAGATGATATTGAGACTGTAGAGGTTGCTCCTGGGGCGACAGCAGGCGATCCCGAGATCACAAAGGAGTAGAGGTGAAAGTGAAATGTTGGATTTCGAGCGGCTGAAGTCGCTACAAGGTAAGACTTTCACGCTAGCAGTTACTCCATCGGATGTTTCGCTTAGGTGGTCGGAACGGTATGACTTTGAACTATTGAACCTGCTGTCGACTAGTGGTTTGATGAAGATTATCCATAACTGTGGCCATTCACTGATCTCCGATTTTGAGTCAGAATCGTTGATTTCAGTGGTTTCCGAGACCTTTGTCAGGCATCATTCTCCGATATTGATGGAAAGAGAGATGGTTGTCAACATAAAGATCGAATCTGTCTCCGACAATGCTGAAGTCTGCTTTTCGGGGTCAGTTACTCAGCGTGGTTCTGAAGCTGGTTCTTTCGAGTTTTCGCGTAAATTCATATCTGCTGATTTTCTCAGGAGAGTTTTTAGTGCGTAAACCGAGAGACAAAAGAAGCTGGAGTGAGTACGAGCAAGTCTCGAGTTTTAAATTCAGAGAGCGGTTTGTTAGGGAAGTAAGTGGATTTGGCGATGTTAGGGTAGCGCTTATTTACCCAAATTCGTACGAAGTAGGAAGTGCAAGTCTGTCTACGCACGTTTTGCTGAGAAAGCTTAACGAATTAGGAAGCGTGAGGGCAGAGAGGTTCTTTTACAATAAGGAGTTCCTGAAGTACTATTCTTTTGATTCACTCACGCCCTTAGACGAGTTCAAGATTTGGGCTTTTTCTGTTCACTTTGAGCTTGATTTAATGAACGTCTTTGACATTCTTAATAAGTTCTCTGTTCCACTTAGAAAAGAGGAGAGAAATGAGTTTCACCCGGTGATCATTGCTGGTGGAGCCATGACTTACTTCAATGATAACCTCCTCACAGAAGTTGCCGATGTGGTTCACAGGGGAGACTTAAGTGAGGAGTTCCTTGATGGTCTATCCGCCGTTGACCACTGGATGCACAGAAAGGAGATAATTGCTTCTCTAGAGACGGAACATGTGACTCCTTTCTTTTCTGATGTTCTTGGTGAGAGTGTATTTATCAGTCCCGATTCAGTATTTGGAGACCGGTACCTAATTGAGGTAGGCAGAGGATGCTTTAGAAAGTGCAGGTTTTGTGTGGCTGGTCACAGATACGGAAGACCAAGATTCAGAAAGTCTGATGAGGTATTTGACCTGATGGATTCTGTAGCTGACTTCACGAATAGATTTGGACTTGTGGCAGCAACCGTTACGGACTATCCGGGCATCGATGAAGTAGCCGAACACTGTATTGAGAAAGGGTACGAATTATCAGTTTCTTCTCTTAGGCTCGATTCCGTTTCGGATACTCTAATGAAGTCACTCAGATTGTCCAATCAGAGTATTTTCACTATTGCCCCAGAAGGTGGAAGCCAGAGAATGAGAGATGCCTTTGCTAAAGGAATAAGCAGAGGAGATATCCTCAGCGCTTTGGAGCTAGGCAGAAAGCACGGTTTCCGTAGAGTGAAGATGTACTACATCTATGGAGCCGTCTTTGAAAGGCGTGAGGATAGACAAGAGATAGCCGAGATGGCGTTACAGGCTTCAAGCATGGGTTATACAAGTGTGGTTCTTAGTTTGAACCCTTTGATTCCGAAACCGGGTACTCCATTTGAAGAGATGCCGATGGAGTCTCTAAGCGGACTGAGAAAGTACGAGAAGGAGATCAGATCGGAGTTGTTGGTTGAGGGCGTAAAGCTTGACTTCGAGAGTTTGAAGGAATCTCAAGTTCAGTTTGCCCTTGCGAATATCGATAAGAGTCATTCCCGGGAGCTATTGGCACACGTGGAGCGTGGAGTTGATCCAACACCTATTCTGAAAAAATATGCAGAGGAAGTGAATTCGAAACGGAAGGAGTGGAAGAAGCATGGCAAAGAAGAGTATTCTGGTTGTTGACGATGAGCCTTCGATCGTGGAACTCCTTACTTTTAACTTGAAAAAGGAGGGCTATGACGTCCTGAAAGCATATGATGCTGAAGAAGCGCTTAAGATCGCCGAGGACAATGAAACTGATATGTTCATCGTTGATATTATGCTTCCAGGAATGGATGGGTTCGAACTGGTCAGAAACCTGAGAGCAACCGAAAAGTTCAGACAGACACCTGTTATATTCTTGAGTGCTAAGAGTGAAGAATTCGACAAGGTGTTGGGACTCGAGCTCGGAGCAGACGACTATATTACCAAGCCTTTCAGCGTGCGAGAAGTTCTGGCTAGAATAAGAGCGGTTTTCAGAAGGATTCAACAGAGCGCACAGGCAAAAGAAGAAAGGCCAAAGAAGATACTTGCGAGAGACCTAGAGATCGATACCGAGAAATACGAAGTAAGGGTAAAAAACCGAATGGTCAGCCTTACTCCTCTGGAATTTGAACTTCTAAGATTCCTGGCAGAAAATGAGGGCAAAGTCTTCAGTAGAGACGTTCTCTTGGACAAGCTGTGGGGATATGATTACTACGGTGACACAAGAACAGTTGATGTCCATATTAGACGGCTAAGAACTAAGATCGAAGAAGATGCCTCTAATCCAAAGTACATAATCACCGTTAGGGGTAAAGGTTACAAGTTCAGAGATCCTGGAAAGGAAGATTGATCCGTTGTTCTATGCTGTCCTCGCTACTGTTGCGGTGATAGCTTTTCTCTTCTTGATTCTGTTCAGACATGAAAGACAGAAAAACAAGAGATTAGAAGCCGCCAAAAGGCGCTTTGCGGATCTTGTAGAAGTTCCGAGAAGCGCCGAGTTTATTTTCATTTATAAGAAGGTTCAGCAGCTTGTTTCGAGCATTAAAGAGGAAGTAACTTCTTTAAATGCAAGAATCGAAGATCTTGTGACGATTTTTGATAATCTGAGTGATGCCTTCTTGATAGTATCAGAGGATGGAAGGATTGATTACGCTAATAAAGCCGCGCAAGAGCTTTCGAGCAAGAAGCTAATTGGAAGGAAGATAAGTGAAGCGATAGACAATTATTACATTGGCGATTTGTTTGAAGATTCGGTAAGAACTAGAGAGAATCAGGAATCTGAGATAACGATCTACTACCCGAAGAGAACGATAAGAGAGTGTAAGATTATGAGAGTCTCCCTGAAGAACGATGTGAGATATCTCATCCTTCTTAGGGATATTACCAAGGAGAAGGAAGTTGAGGCGATGAGAAGGGATTTCGTTGCCAATGTCTCTCATGAGCTTAGAACCCCGCTAACATCTATTCATGGATATGCTGAAACGCTTGCAGAAGATGATCTTGAGGACAAAGATACAGTTTACAGATTTCTTTCAATAATCGAAAACGAATCGGCAAGAATGACAAGATTGATAAACGATTTGCTTGACCTTGAGAAACTCGAATCGGGCGAAGCCTCCTTCAGCAAGGAGGACGTAGAGCTCGGAGAAGTCGTCAAATATGTTATTCGAATTGTCGATCCTCTTGCAGGTGAGAAGGGTGTTATAGTAAATGTTGACGTAGAAGAAGGGATTTTTGTAGAAGGAGATTTTGATAGACTTGTTCAACTTCTTCTGAACCTGATCGATAATGCCGTTAAGTACACCTCCGCTAAGGAGCACGGGCCTAGAGAGATATGGCTAAGATCTTATGCTCAAAATAACCATGCAATGATTGAAGTTGAAGACACTGGTGTTGGAATACCTGAAGACTCTCTGAAGCACATATTTGAAAGGTTTTACAGGGTTGATAAGGCTCGATCAAGAAAGATGGGTGGTACAGGTCTTGGGTTGGCTATTACACGCTTTATAGTCGAAAAACACGGCGGAGTTATTTCCCTTGAGAGCGAGTATGGTACAGGAACGATTCTGAAAGTTAAGTTACCACTGAAGAAGGTGTTTAAATGAGAACTTACGACATAATCATCAAGAAGAGAAACGGCTATTCCAACACTAGAGATGAACTACGATCGCTGATACGGGGTTTTGTAGATGGCTATGTTCCAGACTATCAGATGGCGGCGTGGTTAATGGCCGTGTATTTCAATCATCTTGATGCAGAAGAAAGACTTTGTCTGACAGAGATCATGACTGACTCAGGAGAAAAGATCGATCTTTCGTCCATTAGTGGCATAAAAGTCGACAAACACTCTACCGGAGGAGTGGGCGACAAAGTGACTCTGGTAGTTGGACCGATCGTTGCGGCAGCAGGACTGGTTTTCGCAAAGCTGTCGGGAAGAGGTTTGGGTCACACAGGAGGAACGATCGACAAACTGGAATCGATTCCGGGCTTCAAGACTTCACTTGATATTGATGAATTCAAGCAGCAATCAGAACGAATAGGAATTGCTCTTGCAGGTCAAACCGCACAGGTAGCCATCGCTGACAAGAAGCTCTACGCTTTGCGAGACGTTACGGCCACAGTTGATGAGATTTCACTAATCGCCTCAAGCATAATGAGCAAGAAACTAGCTATCGATTCCGATGGAATTCTTCTTGACGTCAAGATCGGTTCGGGCGCCTTCATGAAAGACCTTGAAGAGGCTAAAGAACTTGCGTTGGCGATGATAGACATTGGAAAAAGAAAGGGAAGAACCACGAAGGCTGTAATAAGCGATATGAACCAGCCACTGGGAATCGCTGTAGGAAACTCGCTTGAGGTAGTGGAAGCAATAGAAACTCTTAAAGGGAAAGGTCCAAATGATTTCAGCTCGCTTTGCAGAGTGATTGCAAGCCAGATGTTGGTAGTTGGCGGTGTTGCAGACGAAGATGATGCACAAGTAATCGTTGATCGCATGATCGACTCTGGTGAAGCCATCGAAAAGTTCAACGAATTCGTCGATGCTCAAGGAGGACCAAAGGATTTCTCGGAGAACTATGAGAGTTGTTTTGACAGGGCCGCCATCATCGAAGAGGTGAGATCTCAGGTGAGCGGATATGTGAAATCGGTTGATGCCGAATCAATTGGATTGATCTGCATGAGGCTTGGCGCAGGGAGAGAACGAAAGGAAGATAGAATAGACCCGGCTGTGGGTATGAGAGTTCTTAAGAAGATTGGAGACAGAGTTGAGAAGGGGGAAACGATCGCCATAGTCTATGCTAATCAAAGGGATAGGTTTGAGAGGGAAACTGTAGCAATTCGCGATTGTTTTTGTGTTTCGGAGGAGAGAGTGCAGGCTCCTCCGATAGTCTACGAGGTACTGTAGGGAGTGCATTCAATGAGACGTATCCTGTTCATTTGTTTCCTGCTAGTTTCATTGGTAACTTCAGCAAAGAATCTGATCTACCTTGACGATAGAGGACAGACAAGGGTCTTCACCGATGCGGTAGTTGTTGAGCGTTCAATGGATTTTGTAAAACTGGACATAATTGGTGAGTTGATAAGGGGGATAGTTGTTTCTCAGTCTCTTCGCCAAGAAGAGACGATAATGATTCTTCCGTCAGGGATTATCGTCTCACTTTCACATGAGACAAAAAGAGCAACCGTGGAGTTTGGAAGCGAATTTGAGAACTCACTGATTATCAGAGATAGCAAGGTTCTAGTCAACGCAGAGTTGCTTGCAGCTATTACAGACAAATCTTTCTTCAGCGAAGCAGAGGCGCTGATCCTCTATTCTCAGCCGGTAACTGTGAAGGGTATTCAAAACACACAGGAAGCGATCTATGTGACCCTTGATAGAGATGTTCTCCCGGACTTTTTCACAATTTGGTGGACCGGAAGCGGATCACTTGCCCTCACTCTGAAGCCCGCGAAAGTAGATCCATTTCTTTCATACGAAGGGATATCTGTGACGACCGGGAGGGGATTTGTGAAAATCTCTGCTGAGAAACCGTGGTCGGACGTTGAGTATGAGATCAAAGGAATGACGCTGATTATAAGAGGTAAAAGTGGTATGGGAAGAACAATACAACAGGAGGCCAGCTTAGATTTCGACCTAAACGTATTCGAGTCTTACTCGGGCGGCCAGAAGTTCACAATGTCTTATCTCGAAATAGACGGCTCGAAGTTCTCTTTTGGAGTTGAACTCGCTAACAATGAAATTGCAGGTCTTGAGAAGGCAACGGATACTCTGAAAAGAAGCGGTGCAGAGATAATGATTAATGGCGGATACTTTGATCAGAACCATAATCTACCAATAGGTCTCCTTGTTCGGGATGGCAAAGTGCTAGGCCTTCCAACTCTCGGAAGACCGGCGATTTACTTCACTGAAGGTGGTGAAGTATATGTTTCAAGAATGGATGTATTCTACACGGCCAAGTTTGGAGACCGTTTTCTTCAAATCACGGGAGTTAACTCTCCGTATAGAGGAGAAGCCGTCTTGTACACAGATGAGTATCGAAACAGTATCCCTGATTTTGATGACTTCACCTATCTTGTAATAAGGGATGGCATGGTTACCAAAAAGGGTTTCGTATCCCGTGTGGAGAAGGGTTCAGATGTGTTGGTTCTTTCGCCATCTTCCGTACAGAAGATAGGGAATAAGGCTTCAGTTGGAGAATTTGTTTCATTTGAGTTGTTGAATTCATATGGGAAGAAGGTAACAGGAGCTGTTGAAGGAGGTCCGATGATAATACATGGAGGCGAGCCTGTAACCAGTTACGAGCGAAACTACTATTCAGCATCTCTACTGGATGTTAGAGCTCCAAGAACGCTTGTTGGAGTTAAAGAAACCGGAGAAGTTGTTTTCATCGTAATTGATGGCTACCAGCAGACTAGCTATGGCTTAACCTTCAAAGAGATGATAGAATTCTTCAAAGACAAGGGATTTGAATCCCTCATGTGTCTTGATGGAGGGAAGTCATCGATACTATCTGTCAATGGTAAAATAATCAATTCGCCGTCCTCGGGAGTGCCTTCTCTTCCAGTAATTATAACTGGATCGCGAAAGTAGACTGAAATAGATTTGGAGGTGGTCAGATATGGACAAGATTACTGTCGATGCCAAGAGAGATATTACACTAATTGGGCACCACGGGTCTGGAAAAACTCAAATTGTTGATGCGATGCTTTATAACGCTAAGTTGATTGATCGTATAGGCATCCTTGCAACCGATTCTGAAGAAGTTGAAAGAGAGAAGAAAGCAAGTTTCTCAATGGGGGTAACAAGTGTTCGCCACAACGATAGCAGGATATACGTCATCGATACTCCCGGTATGTCGGACTTCTATGCTGAGACTGCAAACGGAATCTTAGTGTCAGAGAACATCGTGGTGGTAATAAATTCTACTGCCGGGATTGAGATACAAACCGAAAGGTTTGGTTCGGTCGCCAAAGAGCATGGAAAAGGGATAATTGCATTCTTCAACATGCTGGACAAAGAGAGGTCCGGTTTCGCAGATACACTCGCCGATCTAGGAGACACCTTTGAGAGAACACCGGTTCTTGTGCAGCTTCCAATAGGCAGTGAAGCTGGTTTCAGAGGTCTGATTGATCTAGTGAAAATGAAGGCGTTCATTTTCGAAGATGGTGGCGTATTCAAAGAAGAAGATATCCCGGCAGATCTCAAATCAGCTGCCGAAGAGGCTAGAACAAAAATGATCGAGGACATCGTTCAGAACGATGAGGAGCTGATGATGAAGTATCTAGAGGGAGAACCCCTCTCGACAGATGAGCTTACCTCGGCTTTCAAAAAGGCCTATCTTGGAAATGAAGTGATTCCGGTTCTTCTTGGTTCGGCGGCAAAGAATATCGGAATTTCGCAGCTACTCGATTTTGTGATCGAAGTTGGAAAGAAGCCATCAGAGACATCGCCGAAGGCAGCCACACTTCTTTCCGGAGAGAAGATAGAAGTCAACGCTACCGAAGAAGAGCCGCTTGTGGCTTACATTTTCAAGTCAGTCGTCGATCCCTTCGTTGGAAAGCTGACTTTCATGAAGATACTTTCAGGGACACTCAAACAAGGAGACACTTTCATCGTGGTTGATCAAGAATCCTTGGAGAAAGTCGGACATGTTATGCTTCCCGAGGGTACAAAGGAGATTGAGGTAGATGAGGCTACTGTCGGGGATATCGTCAAGTTGAGTAAGCTCAAGAAGAGCGCTGCAGGTAATACGGTAGCTCACAAGGACAGACAGCTGAAACTCGAATTGCCGGAAATGCCTGAACCAATGATTTCTAAATCGATTCAGCCCAAGTCAAAAGGAGACATCGATAAGATTAGCGGAGGTCTCGCGAGACTTGCAGAGTCCGACCCTACGTTCAAGTGGGAAAACGATCCCGAAACCAATGAAACGGTTATCAGCGGTCTGGGTTCTGTGCATCTAGACATAATGATAGAGAGGCTGAAAAAACTCTTCTCCGTCGATGTCGAAGTAGGAAAGCCGAAAATCGCCTACAGAGAGACAGTGAGAAAGACCGTTGAGGCTGAGTATAAACACAAAAAGCAAACCGGTGGTCACGGTCAATACGGACACGTTCAGATCAGAATTGAGCCTAATGAACGTGGTGCCGGTTTTGAGTTCATTGATAAAATCGTCGGCGGAGTCGTTCCGAAAAACTATATCCCTGCAGTTGAGAAAGGTATCGTTGAGGCAATGAAAAAGGGCGTGCTGGCTTCTTATCCGGTAGTCGATGCAAAAGTAACGCTTTTCTACGGTTCTTACCACGATGTAGATTCTTCAGATATGTCTTTCCAGATAGCTGCCAGGCAGGCGTTCAAGAATGGTATGGGAGAAGCCAATCCGGTAATTCTTGAACCTTTGATGGATGTCGATGTCTTCGTCCCCGAAGAAGCGACAGGGGATATAATGGGTGAGATAACTTCTAGAAGAGGCAGACCGATGGGCATGGAACCTCAAGGGAAGGGCACTTCGAAAGTCGTCGCTCAGGTCCCACTTGCGGAAATGCTTGATTTTGCTAACAAGCTGAGCTCTATAACTAGCGGAAGGGGCTACTTCACCATGAGATTCAACTCTTATCAGGAGACCCCACCAGATGTTCAGCAGAAAATCATTCTTGAACGACAGAGGGAGCTTGAAGAACAGCAGAAGTAATGCTTTTCAGATTGACGAAGCGGGGGGGTTATCCCCCGCTTTCTTTTGAACGGCAGTCAAGCGCCAGATGTCATAGATTCGAGAGAACTTGGAGGAGACAAGATGCACGTAGGTTATGTGACCTATCTATTGAGACTTTACGGAATAAGCTCATTGAAGGAAAAACGGTCCATCATAAGGCCGATCCTTAGCGACCTTCGAAGAAATTTCAACGCTTCCGTTGTGGAGACGGGAAAACACGATTCGAAGCTGGAAGCAGAGATTACCGTAAGCATGGTTGCGTGCAAAAGAAGCGAGCTGGACTCTCTATTTCAGTCTGTTTGGCAGCGAATGATCTGGAACGGTGTCGAAGTCTATGGAGAGGAAGGAGAGATCTGGTGAAAACTGGAGGTGGGGTATGAAAAGGTTTCTGATTCTAGTTGTTTTCATTATCGGAGCATTTGTCGCATTTTCTGAGCAACTCTACATTTTCAATGGTTTCTCGATTCTCACCGGGGAGGTAGCTTTTGAGAAAGGAAGAGCGGTTATTGAGGTTCCTTATGGTGCCCAAGTTCAACCAGAAACCTTCTCGGTATTTGGGGTGCCTGAGTCTACTACGATCAACTTTGTTCCAGGTGACAGCGTGGAATCGCTATACGAAAGAAATCTGGGAAGACCTGTTAAGTTTGTTTATGAAGACGGTAGAGTTGAGAGACTTGAGGTTGTCTCGCCTCTTCCAGTATTCAGAAATTCATATGGCGAAATCATCGTGAATCCAAAAGGGTATCCCGTTTTCTCCGATGAGTTCAGCCCAAACGCCCGTTTTCTGTTGAACTCCCAGGATAGCTTCAGCGGTCACTCTTCATTTGCGTATCAAGTTAGGAACAACAGCTGGACCACGAGGTACTCGCTCTCACTTAAGGATTTCTCTCTAACGGGTCTTATGATAGTGCATCTTGAAATGGAAACCAATGAAAACGTGACTCTGGTCTCATCAAATCCAGGTTACGGTTATGCAACCAGGGACATGGCGGCAAAGATGGTAAATGAATCTTACTCAGTATCTCCTACTACTTCCGATGCTGAGACGAGACTTTACGAGATTTCCGTTCCTCTGAAACGTGGCACCAACTATATTGCGTTTCTCTCCGAACTCTTTTCTGGAGATAAGAGGCTAGTCTTCAGAGCAAGTAGAGGCAGAAGTAACTTCACCGGAGTTGAAATTGACGTTTATCTGAATGAAGTTCCAATTGATCTTCCGTCCGGCGTCATGGAGGTCTGGAGCGAATCTGTATACTTAGGTTCTGCAGGAATTGGAAATATTGCAAAGGGAGAGAGTGTTGTTCTTCAAAGCATAGCAAGATCAATAGAAGTTTCGGGTAGAAAGACGACTGTGACAACGCTTGGTGATTCAAAGTATAGATATTACAAGAACACTTATTACGTTAGGAACCTTTCCGAGGAGACTGTAACAGTTGAAATTGAAGACTACCTTGGTCAGAACGCCGAACAATTCCACCTGAATTGCGAAGATTGTGATTTCGACTACATAAAAGAAACAGGTATGTGGACTTACACGGTATCGGTCGATCCAGGCGAGGTAGCGGAGGTAGAGGTTGAATATAGGGTACGATATTCTAACTGAAGTTGTTCGTGAGAAGGCAGAAGAGACTTGCTCTCCTGAGAGACTAGAACACATTTCGGGGGTCGAGAGATTGGCAAAGAGACTCAGCGTTGTACATAACTCAGACCCTTTTAAGGCAGCACTCGCAGCCTTGTCGCACGATCTCTTCCGAGATGCGGATGGAGATGAACTTATGCGAAAGGCAGTCTCATACGGGATAGAGCCATCAGATATCGAGAGAAACTTCCCAATTCTTCTTCATGGCAAGGTTGCTGCCTGTTTTCTAAATGAAGAGTTCGGACTGGAAGGTGACGTGTTTGAGGCAGTGTACTGGCATGTCAGCGGGATTCCCGGTATGTGTGTGCTTGGAAAGATACTTATGATTGCCGATATTAGCGAGGAAAGTAGATCCTTTCCCGAGGCCCTCCAGATTCGTGTGGCGGCCGAAGCAGATCTGGAAAAATCGTTTGTTGACGTGATAAGATTGAAAATAACATGGGCCGTAAAGTCGGGCAGTCTCTTGCTTCCTGAGACTGTGTGGACGTGGAATGAATTACTTGGAGGTGCCAATCATGTCTCTAATTAAGCCAAAGAAACGACGTGGTCCGAAGTTGTTGTGGCTGATTATTCTTATCTTAGTAATCGTTGCTGCCGGTGCCGGTTATGTGTATTTCACAATCAGCTCAGTCAGCGGAAGCGATGAGATGAAGGCAAGTTATGTGGACTATCTCTTCCACTGGCAGGAGGGCAGTGAACACGTGTACTACTATTTGAGAACCACTGTGAGCGCCCGGACTTCTGTGGTAACTTTTCCGGTATTCGCAACGATCGAGAACTCCAAAGAGGTTCTTGATCCTCAACTTGGCGCAGAGGCAATGAGATTGGTGCATAGTTGGTTGAACACCAACAGTGACTTCTCATACTTCGTGAATCTTAGTCCTAAGCTGATAAGTGAACTCGCATCGGGATTAGGTGTGAATGCTTCGAATCCCGTTCAGTTAATTGATGCAATGGCCTTAAGAGGGTTCAAGCTGTTCGATTACTGGAAGATAAATGGACTTGCAGAAACAGTAAAGGAAAACGACGGTTCCACTACTCTCACATCTAGGGGGATTGCCGTACTTCTCGACAGACTTGGAAGCTCTTCAAGGATGGCGTATCAGCTGGAAACACTAACTCAGTTTCCTTTGAAGATCTCTGTAGGGGTTGGAGGAGAAACCGTTAGCCGTCTATATCTAAAGCCCGATTCTCTTGACAGTGTGAAGAGAGCACTCTCAAACTGATGAAGTCTGTTCACTTTACCCTTGCAACCATTTCGGTTCTTCAGGTCTTTCTCTTCTTTTTCCTGGTTTTTCTGGTTTTCAGGGATGCATACGGTTCTATGACTGGAAGAAACCTTGCGGGAGAGACAGTGCTGATAGTTGGCATAGATTCTGGAGGTAACTCAAAGGCTGCCGTTGGCGGAAGAACTGACTATATTTCCATAGTCTACTTTGGATCCTCTGGAAAACTTCTCTTGAAAAGCATTCCGAGAGATACAGTTATTTCTTATGGATCAGAGAAAAGGAAGATCAATTCACTATACAACTCATTCGGAATGGAGGCACTTATCAAGGGAGTCGAGGAACTCACAGAAAGAGAAATAACCGGTTGGGTAGTTGTTGATTTCAGCACTGTGACTGAACTGACAAGGTTCACCGGTCCTATAAGAGTTGAAGTGAATTCCTTGATGCATCACGATGACTTTCAGCAGGGACTCCACATTCACTTTGAACCTGGAATACACTTTCTTGAGGGTGAAGATTTGCTCAAGTTTCTGCGTTATAGGCAGGCGGATTCTGGGGATTTGGGCCGGATAGAGAGGCAGAGACTGGTGGTGGAGCAGCTCTTGAAGAACCTTGTTAACGCAGGACCCTCAAAGATAGTCGAGATGATTGACTTCTTGCTCGAAAAGACAGATATCAGCATCGACAAGAAGTCTCTCACGGATTTCGCCGTCGGCTTTTTCACTGGACCGAGGTCTGTCAGCTTTGCCCAGATAGACTACTACATAGATGGAGAAGGTCGGATAATACCTACAGGACCGGGAAGTGATGATCCAGAACCTACAAGGGGTGCAAGCTCTTCACCAAAAATTCTTGTGGTCAATAACATTCCTGATTACAGCACTCGTTTCGGAGATTTTGCCGAGACAATAAAGGCTCAGTGGTCTGCTCAGGCAGGCGTGAAGATAGATGCAACGGGTCTAGTTCCAGAAATAAATGGGATTGAAAAGAGAGGTACATATCTCTTCATTAATAATAGAGCAACGGAAATCAGGGAGCTATTCTCTAAGGCTCATGTATATCATAGACCTATAGTAATGGTTACTTCAAGCTTTGGGGGACTGGACTACTACTACGGCCTGATCGATTCGCTTTCTGAAAACAGATTCTACCCGTCCAATTATGATGCTTATGTATTGCTTGGCGTAGGAGGAAAGTAGCTAGATGAGGAGCATTTTCAGGGATTTCACTTATGACTATTTCAGTATTCTAAGCTATCCGAAGGAAAAGTGGGGAGACTTCTGGGCTGCATACAGAGAAAAGCATCCAAGGGTACTCGAAGAATACATGTTCAAGAACAATCTAGATGACAGAACCCTCTCAGGAGAGATTGAGAAACTGGAAAGAAGGGAGATAGACAGACTTTCTCATTATTGGGAAAGTCATGGTCCTATCGAGAAAGGGAGGGTCCTTAAAAATCTTGGAAAGATATCGTCACAGCTTCACCTGGAAAGGGAAGACTTTGTGATCCACATTCTGGGTGCTCTGGGAAAACAAGAGCATCTTATCGTTCCAACTTCAAAGGGAAATGTAGTAATGATAGATCTTCTTCATTGCTGGAGTGAAGGCAACATAAAAGACTTCTCTGCCGTAGCCATGAGGGCATTGGAAGACTTCATAGAGTATTCCGAAATGAACGTTCGCATTAGTATGTCTCTGGAGGAGAAGGTACAGAGATTTGACCGTTTACTCAAGTACATAGAGATGAGCACTAAGGGATGCGGTTTCGATGAGAAGATGACGATTATTTCGAAACTTCTCGACAAGTATGTAGACTACTATAACTGGACAGGCTTCTATCTTTCCGATGGAGATAACTCCCTCATACTGGGACCGTATGTGGGCGAACCCACCGAACACGTCAGGATAGACTTCGGTAGCGGAATTTGCGGCCAGGCGGCCGAGACGAAGAGTGTATTTCTCATACCAGATGTTTCACAGGAGACCAACTATCTTTCGTGCAGCGCGCGTACCAAGTCAGAGATCGTACTACCCTTGATTGTCGATGAAAGAGTCATAGGTGAACTGGATATTGACAGTCATTTTCAAAACAGTTTCGATGATCTTGATCGGGAATTTCTAGAAAAAACTTGCAGACTCCTCATAGAAAGCTGAAAGCGCCTATTATTGGGCAATATGGTTTTGTAACGTTATTAAACTATAAATGACATTTTATCTTTGGCATTCCTTCATAGTGTCGATGCTACAATAACTTGATTATTTTATAGGAGGGATGCCGTAGTGCACATTACCCCTGAGGTAAGAAAGGCCGCAAGAGAAGTAAAGACACCATTCTTGATAATGGATATGGATTACGTTAGAAACAACTATTTCGACATTGTAAGCCATGTTAGGAATGTTCAGGTGTTTTACGCGGTTAAAGCGAACTCACACCCCAGGATTATCGAGACTCTTCGGGACCTCGGCAGTAATTTCGACGTAGCATCGCGCGGAGAGATTGAGAAACTTCTCTCACTTGGAATTGGTCCAGAAAGAATGAGTTTTGGAAATACGATCAAGAAAGTAGAGGATATTGCGTACGCTTATTCCGTTGGAATAGACTACTATGCTGTCGACTCGGAAATGGAAGTGGAGAAGATAGCCGCCCACGCTCCCGGAAGCAAAGTGTACGGAAGAATCGCTACGAGCGGGGGCGATTGCGACTGGCCTCTCTCAAGAAAGTTTGGAACCGATGTGAACCATGTCATTTCAATAATGGAATACGCCGATCAGCTTGGACTTGACGCTTACGGAGTAAGCTTCCATGTTGGTTCTCAGAATTACAACGTCAATAGCTGGGACGACGCCATAAGAGATGCCTCGGAAGTATTCAAGACTCTGCGCTCGAAGAATATAAATCTTCGCATGCTCAACCTTGGTGGAGGGATGCCCGTTAGGCATGTTAGAGAAATCAAGTCTGTTAAGTCATATGGCGACATAATTAACAAAGCACTCGACAAGTACATGTCTTCAGTTTCTAATCTCGAGCTCTTCATAGAACCAGGAAGATCGATGGTAGGAAATTCCGCTGTTCTCGTTAGCCAGGTTATTCTTAGAAGTAAAAAGGGTGAAGAAGAGTGGGCGTACATTGATGCCGGTGTATTTCACGGTCTTACCGAAACGATTGAAGGCTTCAGATACGAGGTGTTGACAGAAGGAAAGGTCGATGATACAAAGATCTCTTTCCATCTTGCAGGTCCCACGTGTGATTCCGTGGATACGATCTATCATGAAATCGATCTTCCGAAGAACATTGGTTACGGAGACATAGTATACTTCATCAATGCCGGTGCTTACACAACCGAGTATGCTACTAATTTCAACGGTATTGACGCTCCCCGAGTTCTCTTTGTAGAAGACTTTGTGGATGCTGAGATGCATATCGACGGCGACTTCATAGAATGAAAGAGCCCCGAAAGGGGCTCTTATTGTAATGTCAAAGAAATCTTCTCAAGCGTTCGAACTCCTCTTCTGAAAGTAGATCACGTCTGTAGAGCTCCCAGAGAACTTTTGAGGCTACTTCCTGATCCTTCAGACTGCTCAGCTCACTTCTCAACTGAACGATTCTCAACGTTCTCTCTTCTGATTTCACGTTTTTGAGATCGTTCAGAACAGGAATATACCTTACAAGAATATCTCTGGAGAACTCTTCGGGACTCTTCTCCTTCACTTTCGTAAAGACTTTTTTAGTACGGGCGAATCTAGCATAAGCAGGCTTTGCGAACCAACCGATTATCGCACCGGCCACAAGGCCACCAATATGAGCTGCGTTGCTTATCCCTGGAATACTGAAGCCGAGAAACAAGTTGATCAATATGATAGGAAGTAGGGAGTACCCGGTTATCGAGCGTAGCGCGACAGGAGTGTCATCTTTAAGTCCCAAAGTGAAAAGGATACCTACGAGTCCGAAGATAGCGCTGCTCGAGCCAATAGTGAATGCATTAGAAAACGCAGCAGCACTCAGGCTCCCGCTAATTCCCGTAATGAAGTAGAAGATAAGGTACCACTTCATACCATAAACTCCTTCAACTATGTGTCCAAGCTGAAATAGAGCCCACATGTTGAAGAGAATGTGCATCAGATTTCCATGAAGGAAGAGAGCGGTCAGAGGGGTGTAAATGAGGCCATTTGAAAGAGCAAACCTGCTCACCCCACCATAAATCGTTATCAAGTCGCGATAACTGACGCCCATTGGGCCCCTGAAAAGCCCCATGATCATAACAAAAAGATATACAACGACATTTATTATTATCAAAGTTATGGTTGCACTTCTGAATCGGATCAATTTCCTTCCTCCTGCTAAACTAAAAGTCTTGTGAGCCTGTTGAACTCATTTTCCGTAAGTAACTGCCTCGAAAGTAGATTATTGAGCAGAGATAAAGCCTGGTCGGATTTCAGATCGCCCAGATCTCTGAATAGAGAAGCTATAATCTCTTTTCTTCTTTCGCTTTCGCCGGTCGTGGCAAGACTGGAAGAGTATTTCTCCAGGATTTCTTTGTCTTTCGTTTTTGGACTCTCTATTTCCTCTTGCTGATGCTCCTGAATCGCCTTTCCCTTAAATGAAATATCTAGCTCGTCAAGCTTCCTCTCGATCTGGTTGTGAAATCTTTGTATAGCGGCCAACCTGTATCTCATGAACCAGCTAAACAGGCCGTAGGTTACGAGCGTGAAGACTACCATCACAACAATAGACAGTGGCTTGACAATCAACTCAGGGATGTTCCTGTGTTTGCTCTCAAGTGACTGTATCTTCATCTCGTCGTTGTACAGCATTGTGATCAGCTTCCCATAAAGAAACAGAGAAGCGATTCCTGTCAAGAAGAACAACCAGCTGGAGAGAACGTAGCCAGTGCCGAGCAGCGTCATCAGTTCTTCCATGCTGGGAACATCGAGGTTGATGTCTATGTTTTCAACAATGGCCTTGACGATATAAAGACCCGTCAAGTTCATTGTCAAATAGCTGGCGGAGTACAGAATTACCCAGACTCTGGAATTACTTGTGATTTTGAGCTCAAGAATTTGCTCCGGCCTAACGAGGCCCTTCGTTTTCATATTCTTTATGTGTCTATCGCGATTCCAGGCAAGAATATACCAGATATAGAGGCTTATTGTCATTCCGATAACCGACATCGTCATCGACACGGAAGCACTCGAAAAGAAAATCGAAGCGTAAGTTAGGAAACCCCCTAGAAAAAAGATATATGGAGGAAGTTTTATCATTTTTTTGGTACCATCTCTTTGGTGAGATCTACCGTAACTGTTTCCGATTTTTTATATAGAACCATCCCTGGCTTAGCTCCTTTGGGCTTTCTTATGTTTTGAACTTCGGTATATACTACTTCCACCTTCCCAGATTGCTTTCCTCTTGAATACATTGCTGCAAGAAAAGAGCCGTAATGGAGAGCATCTGAAGTGATCTCTTTTCCCGCTCTTTTAAGTATAACATGGGCTCCGGGAATGCCTCGGGCATGAAACCACAGATCATTCCTGGAAGCGTTTTTCGTTATGTCGTCATTCTGAAGATTGTTTCTTCCCACGAGGTACTTCATTCCATCTCTTTCGAAGACTCTCGGTCCGTAATTCTGAACCTTCTTTTTCTTCTTTCTTTCGCTCTTGCCTTTGTGAATTATTCCTGCTTCTTCCAATTCCGACGAGAATTCCTGAATATCGTCAATTGTTTCTGCCTGAACGATCATCTCTTTCAGCTGCTCCAAGTAGTCGCTTTCAGCACTAAGTATTCTCAGCCGTTTCTTCACTTGAAACTCTTTCCGCCGTGACTTGCTGAAGTACTTGAAAAAGAGTTGCGCGTTTTCCGATGGCGTCAGTCTCTTATCAAGCGATATTTTAACCTTGCTAGATCTTTCCCAGTCATCAAGCTCCACTTCTGACTGTCTTTCCTTCAACCGGTAAAGATTTGCGACGAGTAGCTCTCCGTATCTTCTGAATTCTTCATAGTTTTCCACTTCTGCAAGCTCTTTCTCAAGCTTCTCGGCTAACAGGAAGAGTCGCTTTGAAGCTCTCTCGATTTTTCTGATAATCGTTGACTTTCTCCTGTCAATCTCGGTTTCAACCCCTATCGATTCAAGAGTCTTGCTGATCGCCAGGGATGCCGGAATCTTCTCACAATGACCCTTGAAATCAAGAGGGATTGGAGAAAGCTCAGTTCCGTTCTTGGCTTCAAGAGTGAAAAGAAAGTCGTCACTGGAGTTGTCTACCAGACTCTTCAGGAATTCGGCAGTCTCGCGGAGCCTTTCCTTTCCAAGTGCAAGAGGAGGAACGTCTTCAAGCTGAAGATATCCGACTATGTTTTCAGTTGTTGCTCGTGAGAGGCCAGTAAAGGATACGCTGATTGCCTTCGAAAGAATCTGATTAGACTCTTGAAGGGTGGAGACAATTTCTTCAGCTGACAGTTCTCTCAAACACCTTCCGGGGCTTTCGGGAGAATAATACTTAAGTCCTCTAACCAGAGACCTCTTAGAAGTAATCATCTCTTTGAATGTCTGCTCTATCATGCCTTCTTCATCAAGCACTATCATATTCGAGCCCGGGCCAATGAATTCAGTTACAATAGAATACTTCGTCCTCTCGCCAAAGGCATCCCTTCCTTCGAAGTCTAGCCTCAGTATTCTGTCCATTTCCTTCTGCTCTATTCCTGTGACAAAGAAACCGTTCAAATGTCTTCTCAAGAAGATGCTGAAAGGGGTTTCTAGCGACGGGGAGTTCCGATCTCTTTCAGATGCAATTACATATGGAGAAGAGGGGTTTACGGAAATCTCGATTCCCATCTTTGACAGCTTAAGAAAGAATTCCGTCTTTCCAATCTGATATACCTGCCGAAGCTGCGTTCCAAGACCAGTTGAGATCTCTGCTAAGACTCTCTGAAGAGTCAACCCGTCGAATACCATACTCTATTCAGCTCCTCTGAACTAATGAACCTGTACTTTCCAATTCTGCCTTGAAAAAGTGAGAAGATGGTTGATCCTGATCCTGTCATCATCGTAACGACTGCATTAGGCTTCTCCAACGAGGATTTCGAATAATGCTCTTTGATCTCCGCAAAGCGACTGAAGATAGGATTCTGAAATGAATTTAGAGAAAGATTCTTTATCCCAAGGCTATCACGAGCTTTCAGGGCTTTATAGTATTGCTCGGCCCCTTCCTCATCAATTCCAGGAAAGAAATCCCGTTCATCTATTAGTTTGTATGCCAGTACTGTCAAGACCTCAACCTCCGGAAAGCTCAAATCAACGGAATATCCCGTTACATCGCCAGGATAATTAAGAATCTCGCCTCTTCCCGAAACTATTGCTGTTCCACCTCTAAGAAAGAAAGGGACATCGCTACCGACCGCCGATGCCATTTCAATCACTCTTTCAGGTTCGATTTCGAATATCTTAGCAAAGAATCTCAGCAAAGAAGCGGCATCTGAACTACCTCCACCCAAACCTCCTCCTGGAGGAATCCTCTTCTTCAATTCCATTCCAATTTTAATCTTTCTCCCAGTCTGCCTTTCAACCTCGGCAAGCGCTTTGTAAAGAGTGTTCTCTTGATTCCAGCTTATGTTGGTATTGCATTTGAAGTAAGTCTCACTGACTCCTGGAGTAAGGATCAGCTCGTCAAATAAATCTATTGTCTGGAAGACGGAGCTTATGTTATGAAATCCGTCACTTCTCCTCTTATCTACCGCAAGATACAGGTTTATCTTTGCCGGACATTTCAACGAGACAGAAGATATTCCAAAACGATTTGAGACCATGTTTCCATCTTCTCCCTATATTTGTAAAGCATTGCCAGGTCGACCATCTCACCCGTGAACTTTTCTACTTCGTTAAATCCGTTGAAATCCACCTCTGCCAAGTATACGATACCCATGTGGACCCTGCTTACAGCCGTCTGAAGGTCATTCAAGATTCCCAAGTATTCAATTGAGTGAATTTCCACCGCGACTTCTTCTCGGATCTCCCGTTCGAAGCCATTCTCAAATGCCTCCCAGGGATACGCTCCGTCTTCTGGATTGATGTGGCCCCCGACACCTATCGAATACATGTCGTGAAGACGCGCCTCTCCTTGCTTCTTAGTTCTCTTCATGAGGAGGTGTTCATTTCCATTCTTGAAGACCGCATAAGGTATTATTTGCCTCATTGATTCATCGCGCTCTGCATCGGAACGCGGTACGAACCTTCCGAATCTCCTGACGCGTTCTCTAATTTCATCCAAAGGAAGAGCCAGCAACCCGTTACGGGTTGCCAGCTCTCCTAGACAATCAACATCGACTACGAGAACTCTCTCTTCCAAGCCTTTCTCCTTAGCTACCAGGTATGATCCGGGAATAGCACGATTGAAGAACCTCTCAGAACAGCAAACGCAATTGCTTCTTCATTGAAGTTGCTTGGCGGCGAGGTCTTCTCTACTACAATAACCCCGAAATAATGTTCTTGATCCCAAAGAGATCTACCGGGCATTATATCAGATTCGTAAATCGTGAAGTCTGTGAATATCCCAACCGCCTCTTCAAATTCACTTGTACTCGGTGTGTGATAGCCGTTAATCTTGACCAAATGGGTGGCAAGATTATCACTCTTCCTGGCCCTGAAGAGCCACAACTCATCCTTAGTACGATCAATGTTCTGAACAGAAATCTTCCAACCCGTTGCTCTCCAACCACTAAAGGTGACTGGTTTGATTCGAACACTCCAATTATCAGCGACTGGTGCACTATTGAAGAGTGTGGTCATCTGACTTGATGAATAGGCAGTTTTGCTGAGACTTTGCCAGTTCTGGAAGAAGACCTCTCCTTCACTGAATATACTGGCCGCAGACGTTGGCAGTACTCCAAACAGCAATCTTTGGGCGAATGGATCAAATACTACACCAGATTCTAGATAATCCTCCCTGTACCTTACGAAGGTAGGAAATCTTACTGATGGAAAGCTCGTCCCGCTAAACCAACTGGATGGTTCGTTAAATATAGCCCCGATCCTTTCAAAAACCTCAACTAGAACGGATTCCTTTACATTGTAGGCGATAGTCTCGCTTCTTGATACGTAACCACCACTGAAATTCGCATAAACAGTGACTTTTACTTCGCTGTTCTCGGGGATACTTGGAAGATATACTACCGCAGTGTCGAAGCTTTGCTTTTTGAGATTTTGGGTGGTAATGGTATCCCCATTCTTGTTTTCTAGTTTCCAATCGTAGCTGGTTGCATCTACAGTACCGATATTTTCTACCTTAATGAGGATTGGTTTTCCAGGTTCTCTGTTACTTTCTTGAATAAACAAAACGGGAATCGGAAGCTTAGGAATGCACGAAGAAAATGTGAAGACAAGTATTACGAGCACACCCAGCATTACGAACAACTTCGCTCTTTTCATTTCAATCCCCTCCCTTTCAGGTATTTCCTGACAAATTCATCTTCCTCTTGTTCAGCAAGACCGTCCAGTCTCGCACAGAACAGTCTGTCAAGCGCTTCCCTGATCTCCGGTCCTTCTTTCATGTCGTATTTCTCTATTAGCGTGTTTCCGTCGACTGTCAATCTTGTTTCGCTCAATCTCTTCAGATAAGAGAAAAACAGGAGGTCATAATCATCATCGAGGTGGCTGTCAACGAAGTTCAGGGTTTCCGGTTTCCTTGTTCTAAGCAAAACATGAAACTGAGAAGGCGTTTTGGGCTTCTCATTTACTATTCTACCAGCAGTGTCTAATGCATCAGCTAGCCTGTCGAGAAAGTTTCTCGTAAGTCCGTAGCGTTCGATACACCATTCAACAGCCTCATTATCGCTATTTCTTAGCATAATCATCAAGAGAGTGTAGAATATTTTGTCTTCTCCTATGATCGAAGCGTTTCTGTCTCTTCTGCAGAAGTACCTGTCAAGCATTATATCGGTTTCTCTATCAAATTTCGACTGTGGGAAGAGCTTCTCAGTTACGCCAAACCCCGAAAGCCTTCTCAAAGCCTTCAAAGGAAGAGGTTCATAGAGAGTCTTGATCAACTCATCCCTAAGCCGCTGACCTGTCACTCTATCAAGATAGCCTTCTGCAGCGCACTGCTTCAATAGTTCGGCAGTTCTCACTTCAATTTCGAATCCAAAGCGTTGTTCGAACCTGACGGCTCTGAGAATTCTGGTCGGGTCCTCAATAAAACTAAGTGGATGAAGCGCCCTTATCACTCCTTTTGAAAGATCCCTTCTTGAACCAAAAAAATCGATCAGAATCCCAAACTCTTCCTGGTTAAGTTTCACTGCCATTGCGTTTATTGAGAAGTCCCTTCTATATAGATCTTTCTTGATCGTGCTCATTTCCACTTCCGGAAGCATTGCAGGCTTCTTATAATACTCAGTTCTAGCGGTAGCTACGTCGATTCTCAGCCCGTCGTTGAAGAACATCGAGCTTGCAAGGAACTCTCTGTGTTCTACGATCTTGATGTTGAAATATTTCTTGAAAGTCTCGGCAAAAGCGTTTGCGTTTCCCTCAACTACAACATCCAGGTCAAGATTCTGTTTGTTAAGAAGTAAATCTCTGACAAAACCCCCAACGATATATGTCGGCATATTCAATTCGCTCCCGACCGCTCCAAGAAATCTCAACATTGTTACTATTCGCTTTTCCACACGTTCCTCGATGAGATCTTCGATAGGAAACTTCGAATAACTCTGATCACTGTCATTGCCTCCAGGGTCGATTATCCTCTTTCTTCCAAAAGCGCTTTTCAGCAAATCAGTTCTAGTAACGATTCCAATTAGTATGCCGTTGTCGATAATCAATATTGCGGTTGTATCGTTCTCTACCATCTTGTCAGTCGCCGATTGAACTGAATCATCAGCAGACGCTGTAACGAAAAAGCGGTCCATGACTTCGATTATTCTTCTTGTTGCAAGTCCGTGGCGAACGGCTTTTTCAACGTTTCTGTACTTCGAGACACCCACTATCTTTTCGTGGTCTACCACTGGAAGTGTGTGATGACCGGTTCTGTGCATTATCTTGAAGACGTCCTCCACTTTCATCTCGGCTAGTACTGTTCTTACAGGAGAAGACATTATTTCCCTGACTTTTATAAGACGATCGATGTTGTCTTCGAAGTTCCTGATTATCTTTTCTTCGGCATCTTCAACAGAGCAACCTTCAAAGTAGCCGAGAGTGTAAGACCCGCCGCCGTTCCTTAGAACTCCCTCGAGTTTTGCCGTGTCTAGACTCATGTATCGTGATCTCATTGTGAAATAGACTCTGTTTTTGGTCTCGAGCAAGACCACTAGATTCTCGACCCCCAGAAACGACCAGAGCTTCTCCACAACGAGACTGAAGCCGCCGGGTAGAGAGTCTCTCTTTGCAGTTGCGATATTGACTTCCACGCCCCTGACGAGTTTGCTCTTCAAACCCAGGATCAGCGATTCAACAAGTCTCTGCTGGGCCGAACTTAACCTGTAACTGGAGTAAACTCCCAGGTCGTCCGGCTGGGCACCGATATCTATAAGCCACGCTGCCGTTCTGAGGTCCTGTGCTTTGGTCGAGGCATGGGTGAAGTTTCCCGTTTCCCTGTAGATGGCCGTTGCAAATAGAGTTGCCTCATTTCGGGAAATCTCCTTTTTCTTCTTCCGCAATTGGTTGCACAGTAGAGTAGTGCAGGACCCCAGTTCTCTGAAAACCCCGATCTGATTGCCCGAAAGATTTGTCCTGTGATGATCGAAAAACCTTAATTCTGTGTTCTTTCCGATTATTTTTTGCAAAGAAGAGGGAATCCTCTTTATATCTGATGTGTCAACAATAACCACAGAGGAAAGATCGGAGATCTTCAGCTCGTTGATGTAGTAGAAAGACAGCAGAAGGCTTTTCGAAGAAAGGAAGCTCTTCAACGCAGGAACAAGCTGCCCTCCAAAGACGATAATGTGATCTGGATAGAGCTTCTGAGCTGCAACCGCAGATGCGAACGCATCGAAATCCGGATTACGGTGAGTTGTTATTACTTTCAAAGATGTTCCACCTCTTAAGTTTTTCGTAAAGCGTGCTCTTGCTTATCCCGAGAATCTTCGCAACTCTTGTTTTGTTTCCTTCGTTTCTCTCAATTAGCCAATATATGTAGCGCCTCTCCAGCTCATCGAGAGATACTTCTTCGAATCTAAAATCGTCCTCGAGAGCATGCTTACGTTCGGGAGTTGTCGAACGGGAGAGGCTTTTCAAGGTACCGTTCACCGCAAGGATTGACAACAGCCTGTTACGTAGTTCACGCACATTCCCTGGCCAATCGTAGTCCTTCATGCTTTCGGTAAACTCTTCGGGTACTTTTGAGATCCTCTTCATGCCAAGCTCGTCACAAAGCGTAGGCAAAAAGTGACTAATCAGAAGTGGGATATCTTCTCTCCTCTCCCTTAAGGGGTCAATCTTCAGTCTCACGACGTTCAGTCTGTAGAAGAGGTCACTTCTGAAGACACCTTCAGCCACGGCGATCTCCAGGTCTCTGTTCGTTGCCGCTATTACTCTCAAATCAAGCTTGCGAGAATTGGTACCTCCCAGTCTCTGGCTGCTAGATGTCTCAAGCACTCTCAAGAGCTTCACTTGCATAGGAAGAGGCATCTCCGATATCTCGTCCAGAAAGAGTGTTCCGCGATGAGACTCCTCGATCAAGCCGGGTTTTGAGTTCATTGCTCCGGTGAAGGCTCCTTTCTCATAACCGAAGAGTTCGCTTTCGAATAGATTCTCAGGAATAGCACCGCAGTTTATCGGAACGAACTTCTTTCTTCCGCTTTTTTGATGAATGGTTCTTGCAACGACTTCCTTTCCGGTACCGCTTTCGCCTTCAAGGAGGACTGTCACCTTCTTTGGAGCAATCATTTCAATCGTTTCCTTCATGCGAATAACGCTTTTGCTATTTCCAAGTATCTCTACGGGTGGTTCCGCAACTACCATTTCTGCAAGGTTATCTCTCTCCCGAGAAACCTCCGAGAACTCTATTGCTCGCTTCACTTCAAGGAGTGCGTGAGTCAAGTCGAAGGGTTTCTCAAGGAAATTGAAGGCGCCATTTCTTACGGCTTCAATTGCAGTGTTGATGTCTCCGTGTGCTGATACTACTATTACAGGTGTATTCGCCGAGGCCTCAGGAAGAATTTCAAGTCCCGAACCGTCGGGCAGTCTCACGTCAAGAATCAGACAGTCGAAGATTTCTTCGAATATCTGCTTTTTTGCCTGCGCCAGGTTATATACCTGTACAACTTCGTATCCCTCTTCTTCCAATGCTGCACCCAGCAGTCCGTTGAAAGCGAGATCGTCGTCAACTAATAGAATTCTACTCCTCATTTACTTGCCTCCTGAAGGTCAAAGCAAATACTGTTCCCCTTCCGGGTGAGCTCCTCATTTTCAATCTTACATCGTTCTCTTCGCAGAAACTGTGGACGAGGTACAGTCCGAGCCCCGATCCCTCTGACTTAGTTGAGAAGAAAGGTTTGAATATCTTTTGCTGAGCCTCTGAGTCTATCCCCTTTCCGTTGTCGGCTAGAATCAGCGTCAGAAGTTCTCTTGATGCCCTTACTTTTACGAGGATCAGACCTTTTCCATGAGTAGTTGCTTCTACAGCATTCATGAAGAGGTTTTTTATCACATTCTCGAGTCTACCTTTTTGTATCAACACAGTTCCCTTATCAAGAGAGACTAAACTAAGCTGAATCTTTTTTTCGGAGAAGATTGATGACATAAAGCTGGCGATTTTGCTCACCTGCTCTGACAGATCGACTCTTTCAAACTCTTCTCCATATCTGAAGATCTGTAGAATACCCCCAACCCTGCTTTGAAAAGAATTTAGCTCTCTCGACAGAGTCTCAATGTATTCAGCTTTATTTGTTCTCTTGAACAGATCAAGTGCCAGTCTAACATTTGCGAGAGGTTGTTTGAGTCCATGTGCAAGGTCGGCGACTGTCTGAGCGTCTACTGCGTATCTTCTTGTCTTTTCAAGAAGCTGTTTTGTCTTCCACTGACTGGTCTTGTCGGTAAGAGTAAGCAAGAAACCGCTCTTTTTCTTATGTGCTACTGAAACTTGGTAGCGTTTTCCGAGTTTCTTACTGTAAACTTCGTACTGCCCTTCTTGAAGAGGAAAGACTAGGCCTGTTCTTCTTGTGAATCTGTCGATTCGCAGATACCTGGCACCCTGGCTTCCATAGGAAAAACTCTTGATGAATGCCTCGTTCACTAGGTCGAAATTCCCTTTCTCGTCAACCGAAACAACGGCAATATCGAGAGTATTAAGGAGTTCCGAGTAATCCATGTATAGTTTCTCATAGTAGTTTCTCTCTTCTTCCACCTGGAGAGAGAGATTCCTGTAGAAACCATATATCTCGTTGAACTGACCATCAAGCTCTCCAATAGTCTTTTTCTCACCTGTACGGACAAGTCTTATTAGCCTTTCGAGTTGCCTAACTAGTGTGAAATAAACGGTAACGGTCGATGTGGCCGCCAAAACAACTACTAGAAAAACTCTCTCGAGACTGAAACCGTATAAGAGAGAGAACAGGAATCCTGCGCCCAGCACTACTCCGCCTACGATGTAGTGATAGCCTGGTTTGAACAGACCTCTATCAGACTTTGACAAGCGTTATGGGTTCTCCTTCTTCAATAGAAAGGAAATGCTGTGCGCTTCCCTTGTTCACAGTTATCTCCAAAAAACCGGCTGAATCGAAGTGAGCCATCAGGTTTCCCGGGTTGACATCGTAATAAGTGTTTCCAAAGGTCAGCTTGAAGGGTCTTCTCCCTTTAACTATCTCAAGAGTATCGCCTTCTTCCAGATCCTTTCCAAGAGATGCTGGAATATTGGTCTCGAGGTTCCCAAAGTGATCATAGAAGGCGGTCTCTCCCATAATCGTATTTCCATCTCTGACAGGCTTCTTGTATTTCAAGTACTCGAAGTTCATAAGTCTTGAACCAAGCTTTTCTGGCTCGACTCCCGCATCCACATAGGCAGCCACTGGAGCGAAGATATCTCTACCGTGGAAGCTTCTCGAACTGCCTCTGTGGTATTCTCTGTTTTCCAATTCACGAATCTCGTGAATACCATACTCTTCCCCAACAAATGTGAACAAACCGTTGTCGGGACCAACAAGCCGCCTTCCATCCTTAAGAATCATCATTATTGGCTTTCTCGAAGTTCCCACGCCGGGATCGACAACTGCGAGGAAGACTGCATCCTTGGGAAGATCCCTTATTACTCTTTGCACGACGTATGCTCCGTGTTTAATGCTGAAAGGTTTGATATCATGGCATATATCTATTATCTCCGCCTTTCTATTTACTTCTTTAATCGCGGCTTTAGCTACACCAACATAGTAGCTGCTTAGTCCCCAGTCACTCAAAAATGCTATCACAGTTATCCCTCCATAATAGGACGATAGAAGAGAACACTCTTTCTACGCCTTCTGATTCCAGCTTATAAAGATTTGAATCGGTCTTACAGTCTGTGGCTCCGAAGCCGGGAACTTGTTTGCCGTAATTCGAGACGAACCGGGAAAGCTGTTCTTCTCTACGGTGCTCAGATGGAAGTAGCAACACTGCAACAACCTCTGCCTTTTCTCTCAGGAAATCGATGTGCCAGTGCCGTTTCTTTCGCTCAACGAGGTGCCTCTTAACTCGTTCTGAAAGAGATTTCATTGCCGATCCAATGTAAAGATAGTATCCCGTTTCCAGAGACCAGGCCTTTCCACGAGTAGAAATCTCTTCCGGCTCCTTCAAAAAAAGTAGAATCAAATAGCTTCCCTTATTTTGATACATGATGTAGATATTATACGACAACAAGTTAGTCAGATAAGGAGATGGCAGCAAACGGAAGAGGAGCATAATATATAATTTACTAGAGGTGATTTGAATGGCTTTTGTTGAAGTGATGAGGGACAGTATCGCAGAGAATGTAAGAAGGATTAGGGAACTGGCTAAGAACAGTGGGGTAGAAATTGCCGGAGTGACTAAGGTCGTGTGCGGCGATCCCAGCATAGTAGATGTACTGTTGAAGAACGGCATTTCTGAAATTGGCGAGTCAAGGCTGGAGAACATATCGAGGATTAAAGGCTCTGGAATGAAGGCCGATTACCTCCTGCTCAGACTTCCTGAACAGGCTAGATTCAGGGAAGTAGTGGAGCTAGTAGACACGGTTCTGATAGGGAATTTGGAGACTTTGGTCAGACTCAATGAAGTATCGACTGAAAGCGGCAAAGATTTGAAATTCATATATATGATCGATACCGGAGACCTCAGAGAGGGAGTCATGTATTACGAGGCTGAGGCAATTCTTATGAAGGCATTCGAGATTGCCGGAACGAATCTCGATGGAATTGGGACAAACCTCGGGTGTTTCGGCGGAGTGATAGCCTCTCCCGCCAAATTCGAGATACTTTTAGACCTGGGAGAGTCGCTTAGAAAGGCAACCGGATACTCCATGAGGAGATACTCAGCAGGAAACACCGCTTCGCTTCCTCTTCTCGAAGATGGAACGCTTCCCAGAGGCATAAATCACTTCAGATTGGGTGAATCTATCATGTGTGGAACAGATGTCACTAACAACCGAAGAGTTCCGGGAACCCTACAGAACACATTCACTCTCGTAGGAGAGATTATTGAACTTGCAGAGAAGCCTTCCATACCAATTGGCGATATCGGTCATGATGCCTTTGGTCGGGTTCCAAGGTTCGTAGATAAAGGGAAGAGAATGAAGGCAATACTTGATCTTGGTGAACAAGATGTGGTTCCCTCCGGATTGACACCTTTGGTAAGTGGATGTGAAATAATCCATGCTTCGAGCGACCATCTGATAGTGGATGTAACCGATTCCGAGAAGTCCTTTGCTGTTGGTGACTCGATTCCCTTCAGAATGTCTTACGGAGCTCTGTTAAGAGTTATGACATCTCCCTATGTGAGGAAGGTGTACTTATGATAAAGCTTCTGAAAAAGAGCGATCGGAGCAGAGTTGAGGAGATCGTAAAGACGATCTGGGAAGGAGATGACTATATCCCCCTGGTTTTTGACAAGTGGGTAGACGACCCCTTTTGCTATTTCATGGGTTTTTGGAGTGAAGGAGGATTAATTGGAATAGATAATCTAAGGCTCTTCTCCGACAAAGTGGGCTGGATGGAAGGGATGAGAATAGACCCCGCCTTTCAGGGAAGGGGATACGGGAAAGAGTTGGGCAAAGAGATGTTGCAGTTGACCAGAGATCTGGGGCTTGAAAGGCTTTATTTTGCAACTTACTTTGACAACACGGCTTCGATCAAGATGAACGAAGCTTTTGGCTTCGAACGAATAGCTGTCTTCACAAATCTGGAGAAGGAGATTGACGAATTGACTCCCTTTTCCTTCAATCTTCTGGAAAGCGACGAGATTCCGGAAATCGATGATCACATCAGCGAAGACTGGTCATTTATTCCAAAAGAAGTTCCAGACAAGACCAGTTTCCTGATACATCCTGTGCAGCTTTCAGATGGCGCTAACTGGGCGGTTTTGTCGATAAACTCCAAGTTCAATGATTGTCTTGACATCAATTTCATTGAAATGGAGGACAGGGAGAGTATTGAGGTTTTCGTGAAGGAGCTTGTTTGTTATGCGAAGGTGAGAGGTTTCGGCCGTATGCATACCATGGCCAGCGAGGATTTTGATCTAGAACCCTTTCTACTGAATGGATTCAAACCTTTCGAGAGAACAAAGGATGTATTCCTCTATTACGCCGATGGTTCAACTCTTCAAATCTGATCTCCATAAGTCATTTTGGACTGTATCTGGTGATCGTGTACTCGGCGATCTTGGATAGTTTTTTCATTTCGAGAAGAGACGGTGTTGAGCTGAGTGTAGAGCTGAATGGCTGTTACAAACTCTGATTGCGTCAGTTTCGGATCTAGAGCCCGGGATATCCTACAATTACCAGGACGGTTTCTGATGGCGTCAATTGTCGGGACTCAATGGAGTAATGAAATCTACACAAAGAGTCAGTTTTGCTTTGATTGCATTCTTTGGTATGATTCGATAATTGGAGTCTGTATCAAGATTCTTTCTGTTTCATAAAGGCACACTCTGAAGATGAGATGGAAGATGAAGGTCGAAAGTGACAAGCAGATCCAAGTGATGGCAATAGCCTTTATGAAATCAGAGCTGAATCAAAGTGCAAATCAGAAGCCCCACAGACACCACCCTCTCTGTTTGGATACAGAGAACTTCATTCTAGGCAATAAGGTACGCTTTCATGAGCTTGAAAGGTTATTGAGAGATGGAACACCGTCCTATTTCTTCTTCACTTACATTCTTAGCCATTCATGACCTGGTCTCAAGCCAATTGGATTTCCGCCATTTCTCGAAAGATACGAACCGGGTTTGCTTAGGAGCGGTTTGAACAGGGAGATTAGGGGGTTCTCGAGTTCGGAACTCTGGAGAAACTCCAGGAAAGCCAGAAGTCGCTATAGAATGAGGTTGAGAAAGACGCTATCGAAGCTTTGATCGGTAATAGTATTGAGAGAGTTAGTGGCGGTTTTTTGGAATAATTACAAAGAACTCATTTTCGCTCCAAATCCGCTTTTCCCTGAACTTGTTTCTCTTGGTGCATCTGGATCGACGGGCTCTACAGTATTGCAAGATATCCAGGTAGAGCGACCGAGAAGTGGCCCTATGAGCCAGGGGTCACGGCGCCCGATGAAGAATTCTCCAGTTATCTTGAGAACTTCGTCTGGTCTAGAATCGTTGCTTTTTACGAGTTCTGTCACCCGCGTGCAGATCTCTTTCTCTCGCGGAACGCCGAACTCGTCAAAAGACTCGAGCACTCACCTTTCGCATTTGGAATTCTCGAGTCTTACGGAGAGAAGCATCCTTCCCGGGAGGATATGTTCGCCGAGTTTCTTATCTTCGGGATGACATGTGCCTATCTGCTGGACGAATTTGGAGAGGAAGTTACAGAAAGCTTCCGTAAGACCATGGAAGACAAAGCAGGCTTCACGATGAGCAATGTTGTTGGAAGACAGCTTCACCTTTACCTGAAAGCTTCAAAAGAAGGGAGAGCTATGAAGTTTGAAGATGAGCTTGCCGAGATTTCGGCACAGAATAGACAGCATCTTCTCGACAGAGCTCTGAGTGTTAACTGAGAAGGATCGCCTAGAGTTCTCTAGCCTTTGACAGAGCCCGCAAGAAGTCCTCTCAGGAAGTATTTACCAAGCAGTACATAGACAACCAGCGTTGGTAGAGCAGCCAGCAGCGCTCCAGCCATCTGAACATTCCATTCAACAACCTGACTCCCGGCAAGATTGACCAAAGCGACTGTAATTGGCTGCTTTGTGGGATCACTCGTTACAGTTACCGCGAAGAGAAACTCGTTCCAGATATTAGTGAACTGCCAGATCACAACTACTACGAAGCCGGGTAGAGAAATTGGAAAGAGAACTTTCAGGTAGGTCCTGAATATACCGGCGCCATCTATTCCAGCCGCTTCAATTAGCTCCGTAGGTACTTCACTGTAGTAATTGCGGAAGATCAAAGTTGTTATTGGCAATCCATAAACTACATGGACCAAAATCAATCCCCAAAGTGAGCCGTAAAGACCTATGTCTTGCAGGAAACGAATAAGAGGGAAGAGGACACTCTGGTAAGGAATAAACATCCCGAAGAGAACTAGAGCGAAAAGCAAATCGGAACCTCTGAATTTCAGTTTCGATAAAACGTAACCGTTAATAGAGCCAATTATGGCTGATAAGAGCGTTGCAGGAATCACCAAAATGAATGAATTCCTCAGGTTAGGAGCGAGACGGTTGAAAGCCTTTGCGAAGCCATCAAGAGAGGGTTCCTTAGGCAGGAACCACATTTTCTCCAGGCCGACTTCTCTGAGAGGTTTGAGACTTGTCGCCAGAAGGACATAGATTGGCATCAGAAAGAACAATGCAAATACAACCAGAAGAATGTAAGTGACGATTTTCTTGATCATACCCTCTTCTCCTTTCTGAAAGCCGAGGCAAGATATGGGATAATTACAACGGCTACCAACAAGAGCATAATGATAGCTATTGCCGATCCAGTTGCGTATTTGTTTGCTCTGAAAGTCGTTTCAAACATATACAGCGCAGGCATATCGGTTACGTTGTTTGGCCCGCTTCCGGTCATCGCATAGACCAGATCAAATATCTTCAACGATATGTGACCGAGAATGATCATCGCACTCAAAGTGATCGGCCTGAGAATAGGAAATTTGATTTTCCAGAAGATCTGCCAGCCCGTCGCTCCGTCCACTTCAGCTGCCTCGATCAGATCTTGCGATATTCCGCGCAACCCTGCAAGGTACATTGCCATAGTATATCCTGACATTTGCCAGACAGCGGCAACTATTACAGGAATAAGCGCAACATTGAAGTTCAGGAAGCTCTCCGTACTTGTGAACCACTTCCACTGCAAGAGATCGAGCCCAACAATATCGAGAAGAAGGTTCATGCCCTGAGGGCTATTTGGAAGTATTCCAGGAGCGAATATCCATCTCCAGACGGCACCGGTTACTACAAACGATAGCGCCATCGGGAAGAGATATATGTTTCTGAAGATACTGGATGCCTTGAGGTTTCGATCGATGAGTGTAGCAAGAATTATCCCTAGAATCAAGCATCCCAATATGAAGAAAAGAGTGAAATACAGGGTGTTCCATAGATCCGTCTGGAACCTCGGATCTTCGAAGAGTCTCAAGTAATTTCTTAATCCGACAAATTCAAATTCGCCTTTAAGGAGTCTCGCGAAACTGTTCCAGTTGGAAACAGATGTTCTGATCGTCTGACCGATGAAAAAATAGACGAAGATTCCTATTGCTGCGAATGTTGGTGAAAGAATCAGGAAGGAGATAATTCCACGTCTTGTCTTCCTCTTGATTTAGAACACCCCCAAATAAGGGGCCTGCTACTTGCAGGCCCCTACTAACAAGGATTAATCAATATAGTCTTCAGCGGCATTTCTCATTGCTCTCATCAAGGCCGCTCTGTCCTTTGTGGTTATGAAGATGTTCACTGCATCGTTCAACTCCGTTACGAACCCTTCCGGAGCGGCTGATCCATGGGCAATAGAGGGACATAGAGCGTTGGTCGAGAAATCCTCCATCGACCAGATTAGATAGGGATCATAGAGAGACTTGTCTGCATCGAGTCTTGCCGGAATCGAACCCTTTATCGGGTTGAAGGCATCCTGCCCTTCTACCGAAGCGACAATTTCCAACCACTTGAGAGCATTCTCTCTATTTGGTGCGTTCATAGGCAGTCCAAAAGTATCCGTAACAACCATGAAGGAGCCCTCTGTTCCTGGAACTGCCATCCAGCTGAACTCTACTCCCGGTGTCCAGCCAAGCGTCTTCAGGTAACCTTCTGCCCAGTCTCCCATTACATTGAACGCTGCCTTTCCTTCAAAGACCATTCTTGTTGCGTCCTGCCAGGTGAGAGCGGCATGATCTTCATTCACAAACTTGATCAATTCTTCAAACACGACTATTGCTCTTTCAACCCCTGGGTCACTGAAGCTTGTCGCGCCGTTCCACAAACCATTATAACCATCAGGTCCGAGAGTTGAAAGCAAGATCGTCTCAAAGAGATGCCCAGCTTCCCACTTGTCCTTGTCTCCTAGCGATAGGGGTATATACCCTGCTTCCTTAATCTTTGCACATACTTCAAGGAAGCCGGGTACATCGGTAGGCACTTCGTCGATTCCAACCTTGTGGAGGATTTCATTGTTTATGAAGACCACGTTTCCTCTGTGCACGTTAACGGGAATCGAGTAAACCTCGCCTTCGTAGCTACAGATGGTCATAATGTCCTCAGGGAACTTGTCAAGTATTCCCCAGCTTTCGAGAATGGCGGTAAGAGGTTCCATCATTCCCGTAACAACGTACGTGTCGATCAATTCCATGCCCCCATGGACCTGGAATGAATCGGGAGGATTACCACCGAGCATTCTGGTCTTCAAGACTGCCTTAGCATTCGTCCCTGCTCCGCCGGCAACCGTTGCGTTGATTATCTCTACGTCTGGATACTTAGCTTTGAAGACATCGTAGATTGCGGCTAGTCCTTCCTCTTCCCCTCCACCGGTCCACCAGCTGAAGATCTCAACACTTCCCGAAGAAAAAAGCAGACTTACGGACAAAAGAAGAACTGCCAACAAACACTTTTTCATCTAAACACCCCCTGTTATTCGGCATAAAGCCGATTGATAGTCTTCTTCGTCCCTCAAACCGAATACAGCTCACTAGATATTATACTACGGTTAATATTGCAATAAGCATTTGCTTTGAAAAAGGTTTTAAAAGGTTCTGAATGAGACACGTCTTTCTGGAACATCTACAGCAATTTGACCGAGCGACGCATTTGTTTGTTTAACTGTCCATAAGTTGTCTGCATTGTCTTGAGTTTCTGAGCAGCAGTAAATTAGTGGTATCATTTATCTAAACGACGACTGGGAGGGATTGGTTTGTCTGCAGTGAATATCTGCATAATAGGTGCAGGAAGCGCAGTGTTTTCGCTTAGGCTAGTGAGCGATATTTGCAAGACAAAGGGACTTCACAAAAGCAAGGTAACTCTAATGGACATTGATGAGGGAAGACTTGAAGCGGTGCATGTTCTAGCCTCGAAATTAGCTGCAGAGATGAAAACTGATCTCAACTTTTCGAAGACAACGGAGCTAGAAGAAGCGGTCGCGGGAAGCGACTTCGTGATTAATACGGCTTTAGTAGGTGGACACGGATTCCTGGACAGAATCAGGACAATCGGAGAGAAGCATGGTTACTATAGAGGGATAGACACACAGGAATTCAACATGGTTTCAGACTACTACACACTGACAAATTGGAATCAGCTTTCGTTCTTTTTGAAGATTGCCGAGACCATGGAAAGACTGGCGCCGGAAGCATGGATGCTTCAGGCGGCTAACCCGGTATTCGAAGGGACCACGCTCATAAGAAGAAAATCAAAGATCAGAATGATCGGATTCTGTCACGGTCATTACGATGTTATGGAAGTTGCAGAGACCCTTGGTGTTCACAAAGATGAATTAGACTGGCAGGTTGCCGGTGTCAACCACGGAATATGGCTCAATAGGTTTAGAAGAAGAGGAGAGGACTTGTATCCATTATTCGAGAAATACGCTTCGAAATTCGATGCGAGTGAGTTCAGGCCGTCTAATCCTTTCAATGTTCAGATGTCTCCCGCGACGATTGACATGTATTCATTCTATGGTCTGGTTCCTATTGGAGACACGGTTCGAAACAGCGGCTGGAAGTACCATTATGATCAAGATACTCTGGAGAAGTGGTATGGAAGTCCGTGGGGCAGTCCCGACTCAGAACTGGGGTGGAAGTGGTACAAGGAGCAGCTGGGTGAAGTCACGAACGCAACCATAGCGCTTTCGAAAGCTATCGAACAGTTTCCCGGAGCGAGTCTGGAGAAGCTTATAATCGAGGGATCGAAAGGTCTTTCGGGCGATTTCACAAGAGAAGCTGCCCAACTATATGATAGGAATTCAATGAGCGGTGAGCAGCATATACCTTTTATCGATGCGATTGTCAACGGAAACTCTGCGAGATTCATTGTCAACACTCTTAATCAGGGTGCGATTAAAGGGATTGATGACGATGTTGCCGTTGAAGTTCCGGCAATCGTTGATAGTGATGGAATCCATATAGAAGAGATTGAACCTGCCTTGCCTGAGAGAGTTGTTCAATGGTATCTGAAACCAAGAATACTGAGAATGGAGTGGGCACTTGAGGCATTCAACGAAAGAAATCCCGAACTTATAATCGAAATACTGTTGAGAGATCCTAGAACGAAATCCTACGAACAGGCCAAAGCGGTTGTCGGGGAGATATTCGATTCAGAAGGTGAATATGTATAGATAGATGAACCTGTTCTTTCAAAAACTAGATGATCACATGAAAATGATCTCTTCTCTTCTTGGCGTGAATCTTCAACAGATGCCCCAGCCGAGTCATTTGGAAAAAGTATTTGGGTGACGGAGTGATTACTATGTCGGAAATTGAACGCTGTCCATGGTCAGAAATAGACGAATTGTATATTGAATATCATGATAGAGAATGGGGAGTTCCAGTTCATGACGACAAGAAGTGGTTTGAGTTCTTAATTCTTGAAGGGGCCCAGGCTGGCCTTAATTGGCACACTGTGCTCAAAAAGCGAGAGAGCTATAGAGAAGCCTTTGCTGGATTCGTTCCTCGTGTGGTGGCTGATTTTGGAAGTGGCGAAGTCGAAGAGTTGTTCAAGAACGCGGGTATAATCAGGAACAGGAGAAAGATTGAATCGGCAATAAACAACGCAAAGAGATTTTTAGAGATTGAAGCTGAATTTGGCGCTTTCGATACTTACATCTGGGGTTTTGTCGGAAATAGACCTATAGTCAACAAATGGGAAAGTCTTTCTGAGATTCCGCCTCTCACCGAAAAGTCCACTGAGATATCTCGCTCACTCAAACAGCGCGGATTTACTTTCGTTGGGCCGACAATCGTCTATGCTCTTATGCAGGCAACCGGGTTGGTGAACGATCACTTAGTGCATTGTTTCAGGTATACAGAGGTGTGGGACTGACCCGTCAGCTTCTATGCCTCACCAAGATTGATGGTATAGTATCTCTTGCCTATTGACGACTTCACGGGGGAATTCAAGTGAGCTGGCTTAATACAGAGGAGATCTTCGCTCTTATTGATCTGGTAGATTCCGGTAGAGGTTCTTGCGAGGAGAAAGCGAGTAAGGTTCTCGATTCACCTCTTTCGAACATGTTTACACAGTTTCGTGTGCACGCTTCGGAGGCAAAGGAATGCTTGCTTGCTGCCATTTCCCGGAGGGAGGATCTTTCGGGTCTTTCAAAGGATTGCACAGAGCTCATAACATAGTTGGACAAGATCAGGGAGAGAAGGCCCGAGTTGAGGGTCTCTCTGGATCTAATTGTGAAAAATGAATCAAAGATAAGATCTTCAGCCATCTCAAAGGCGAAGATGTACCTTCCGGATCAAGCGTCCTTTGAGGTTTTTAACGTCTGTTTCCCGATGCCTTACAATGCGAATGCCGATCATAGGGGAGTCTAGTTCGATCCTGTTTTTGCCTTGGATATAGGTTTCGATGCGTTTGAGGAAGTTTTGGCTCATGAGGCACATCACATCGGAAGAAACTCTATCACTGACGAAAGGATTGTGTTTGACGAGACTCCTCTTGATCAGCTCGTGTACAGATTTGTGAGTGTGGAGTACGAAGAAATAGCGAACCTTGTTAGTGATTCATCTAAGATACCTGCGATGAGACGTGTTGCACTGTCGAGATCGAAAGTCATGGAAGGTTTTGAGAAATCTCGAGTTGCTTCAGGAAGTCTTCCTTAGTCTTGTGTAGAAGAGTATTTACGAAGATGAAGCTAGAATGATTATGGAGAGAAGTTGGTTCGGTATCGGTAGTTTGGTTCCGGTGGGGATGAAAATGGCCATGGGAATAGAGAAAGAGGTAGGCAAGAAAAGACTTGTGGAGACAGTTGGTGACACAGTCGCATTTCTAGAAGCATACCAGGAGGCGGCACTGAAAAAATCTTACTACCTCCTGGAAGACGAAACATTTCACAAATTGAGAACACTACTCAAAGCTTAGGGGTATATCAGAGCTTAGAAGCAAATTCAGAACCGAACTCTCTGCAGTCGGTCAAGTTTGCGTCGTCGGGGGACCACATTTTCTTCAGGCCAGCCTGGACTACTTCAAATCCGGCTTCTTCCACCATCTTTCCCAGGACTTCTACTGATTCTCCGCTCCATCCATAAGTGCCGAACACCGCTGCCTTCTTGTTCTTAAAAGCCAGTCCCTTCACTTCATGAAGCATGCCGGAAAGAGGTGCGAGGATTCCCTTATTGACTGTCGGAGAGCCAAAGAGAACAGCCTTCGACTTGAATATCTCTGTTACAATGTCGTTTTTGTCTGTTTTACCAGCGTTGTAGAGTTTCAAAGCCGTGTTTTTGCTTACTCTGCCTATACCATCGGCAATGGCTTCAGCCATCATCTTCGTGCCTTCCCACATAGTATCGTAGACGATAGTCACCTGATCTTCCTGGTAGTCGTTTGCCCACTGCAGATACTTTTTGACTATCTGTGTCGGATCTTCTCTCCAGATAATCCCATGGCTAGGGCATATCATGTTCACCGGTAAATTGAAGGAAAGAACTTCTTCTATCTTTCTGATTACGAGCTTGCTGAAAGGAGTTAGAATGTTGGCATAATACTTCACTGCCTCTTGATACAGCTCGGCTTGATCCACAAGATCGTTGTACAGAAGCTCTGTGGCGTAGTGCTGTCCAAATGCGTCATTACTAAACAGTATCGCATCTCCGTCAAGGTACTCGAACATTGAATCTGGCCAGTGAAGCATAGGCGCTTCCACAAAGGTCAGGGTCTTCTTGCCGAGAGTGAGAGTGTCGCCCGTCTTCACTGTCACGAAATTCCAGTCCTTATGGAACTGCCCTTTAAGAGACTTCACCGCATTAGCCGTGCAGTAGATTGGCGTGTCTGGAATCTCTCTCATTAGTGCAACGAGACCGCCGCTGTGATCAATCTCCCCATGGTTCGCAATGACATAGTCAATCTCGGACAGATCAATCTCCTTCTTCAGGTTCTCAACAAATTCCTCTGCAAAGGGTGCCCATACTGTATCTATCAGGGCTGTCTTCTCGTCCCTTATTAGGTAAGAGTTGTAACTTGACCCTCTGTGAGTCGAATAATCTTCTCCGTGAAACTTCTTAAGTTCCCAATCGATCTTGCCGACCCATGTAACGCTATCTGTTATCTTCCTTCCCATATCGACACCTCCCGTTTGTTCATTAATACTCTACCAAAAGTGACAGCTTTACTCGGTAACATTTGTTACGTGTATTTGAGTCATACGTTGAAGGAACTCTTCTCCTATATTGCTCAGAAAGAGTGATAATGCCATTATCTGAGAGCATGAAGTTACTCGTCTCTTTACTGTGTCACTCACTTCTGCTTGCTCAGCGAAGAGCTCTGTTCATTATCCTCTATTCTTGCTGGTCTTGCCGGGTCAATGTCTGAACTGAAAGTGAAGAGATCTTCACTGTCAAGGTGAAAGGTCTGGCAGTATATGTCCGATCATGATAATCTTAAAATGTGAAATGTTTCTATAGGGACTGCCGGAAATTGTGATTTCTTACAGGCATTTGCGAAAAAGAAACTTGCGATAGGAGTGGAGATTTGAAAAGGTTAACAACATATCTGTTTGATCTTGATGGGACGCTAAGTTCTGTTTCTGACGAGGATTTTGCCAGACGTTATTTTCAGCTAATAGCAGACTTTGCTGAGGGTAGAGTCGATTTCGAAAGATTCATGGCATCTCTGCACACATCGCTGAAGAGTCTTTTCGGTGAAAGAGACGGACTAGTAAATAACTACGATCATTTCATGGAGAAGTTCACCGATTCTATGGGGCAGTTTGACAGGAACAGGAAATGGTATGAACTGTTCTTCAACAACTTCTATGACAGTGAGTACAATAGGCTTCAGGAACTGATTGTACCGCGCGAAAGGGTTGTTAAGTCACTTAAAAACCTGAAAAGGGCAGGAAGCGAGATTATTATCGCTACAAATCCGATATTCCCCGAGAAGGCTATTAACAAAAGATTACAGTGGGTAGGATTAGAAAGCGGATTCATCGATTATGTAACTACAATGGAAAACTCTCATTATGTGAAACCCGATGTTAGATACTATCGTGAGATTCTTGAGATAAATAACCTCGAGGCAAAGAACTGCGTGATGATTGGGAACGATATTACCATGGACGGTGTTTGCACGGCTGCAGGAATAGAATACATAGATGTATCTTCAATTGAAGCTATCTGGAAAACAACCTAGACTGCACTCCTGCCACAAGCTCAGCCGTGAACCTTGAAATCAGGTGAAGAACGTCTTCTCTGTCTTGAGGACTCTCTATGAAATCATATCTATCTCCGTCAATAACTAACTTACGACAGAAGGTGACGCTGTTGATCCATTCGCTGTAAAGACCATTCAGTCTTTCGATGTAGTCCTCGCTGACACCACTCTCGAAACCACGCCCTCTCTTCCTTATTCTCTTCAACAACACGTTCTTCGAGCACTTAAGATAGACAATTCCGTCTGGGGCCGTCAGATGTTCAGAAAGTGTCTGGTAAGTGTCCATGTATAATTGCCAGTCCCTTTCATCGATATAACCCATAAGCTGAAGATTGCGAGCAAATATCTCAACGTCCTCATATATAGTTCTGTCTTGAAGAATCACTGCGCCCTCTGTCACGACTCTCTTGAGGAAGTCGAATCTCTTTATCAAAAAAAATAGTTGCGAGTGGAATGCCCATCGCTCCATGTTGGAGTAAAAATCCTTCAGAAACGGGTTTTCATCCACTGCTTCGTAGACCCCTCTGAATCCCAGAGTCTCCTCAAGAAGCGAGGTGAGAGATGATTTTCCTGCTCCAATGTTTCCGCAAATTCCAATAATCATAAACATGCCTCTATTCTGTTGAAAATAGTGTTAAGGTCATCATGGTTCCTCACAAAGTCGATGTTTGACGTATCTATCCTGAGCACTTTGCTTTCCTTCACGTCTTTCATATATTCTTCATACGCGTCTCCAAGCATTGCTATGTAAGTTCTGTCCATTCTTCTCTCGAAGGGTCTGTCCCTCAAAGCGATTCTGTTCATCAAAATGTCTACCTCAGCAAAGAGATAGACTATGAGGTCGGGATGGAGGACCTGCTCTTTAAGAGCATTGAAGATCTTCTCATAGAGTCTTAGCTGTTCGCCTTTCAGAGTTAGCGAAGCGAACAAGTGATCCTTCACAAATGCATAGTCGGAGATTACTCCTTGGCCTTGAGAAGCCGCCTTTTTCAGTAGTGACTGTTGATCAAATCGGCTTATCAAGAAGAAGAGTTGAGTTTGAAAGGCCCACCTGTCCATGTCTTCGTAGAAGTTCGTGAGAAAAGGATTTTCCTCGACTACTTCCAGTACAGTGGGCATCGTGTACTTCTGAGATAGCAATTTGACCAGGGTAGTTTTACCAACCCCGATTACACCCTCAACAGAAACGTATTTTCCACTAACTTTTGAAAACATCATATGAATTCAGTACTCCCTTACACTCAAGACTTAGTAAAGATCTATATCAAAAATCCGAAATGACAATAAGGAGCGATTTTCTCGTGATTGCTCACCGTATCACAAATTTACATTGACATCATTGCCAAGAATCTTCTCCGGCGCCCTCAGTCCATCAAAAAAAGGTTTCAGGTAATCCAGAACAGCCTCCAGATAGTAATGAACTGTCTCATGATATCCTGGTACAGAAAGTACTATTGAGTCTTTTATCGTTCCTGCTCCCACCCTGTAAAGACACAGAGATGGATCGGCAACAATTGCGTTTCTCAACATGGCAGTCTCGATTCCTGTTGCTCTCTTGTCTACAAGAGATAAGACAACCTCAGGACCAATGTCTTCTCTGTATAGACCAGTTCCTCCAAGAACCAGAACAACATCGTTTGAACAGGAGTCTGCATATATCGCTTCTTTCAGGTCGCTCATTACTGGAGCGACATCAGTGGAGCCGGTATACGTGAAATCATGGTCTTCAAGAATTCTCTTTGAGATTTCTATTGACCGAGAGATTTCCTCAAAGAAGCCTGACTCAAGTATTCTGATTATCTTGCAGCTGTACATAACACACCTCCGAAATCACTTGTGAAGGATATAAGTGGATACCGGTGCAAGTATTACCTTTCCGGACAGCCTTTCAAACGCATCTTCTGAGACTCTGTCTTTGTCAGCAACAAGATTCCAGCTTTCATCTGGTAAGTTTATCTCGCTTGGTTCAAGATTACCGTTGAAGATTACGAGAATTTCATCCCAAGAATCGCCTACCGCTCTGCCATCTATAGTGAAAGCGACTATGTTCCTAGGAGCGTCCAGGAATTTGAGATTTTTGCTTATTTCTTCGGCTGAGCCCATCCTGAATGCGGGATGATTGTTCCTCAGGTGTATCAGAGCCTTGTAGTACTCGAACAGGTCAATGAATTCCGCTTTTCTGGAATAGTCCATCTTGTTCAGCTCTACCCCAGCGTTGTAACTGTTCTCGTTTCCGTATTTCGTGCGCGCAAAATCAACTCCTCCATGTAGGAACGGAATCCCCTGCGAAAGAATAACAATGGCGTTTGAAAGCTTCTGAGCACTAATCAGGAGCTCTTTTGGGGCATCGGGCATCGCTGCACTGTTCTTGTCCCAGAGTGTCTGATTGTCATGAGCCGAAACATAGTTTATTGTCTCTGCCGGGTCATCAGCAAAGTCCTTAATATCGTTGCTGTAATCAATACTACCTACAATTCCACGCATTATCCTTCGTTCTTTTGCGCGGCTTCCAAGAGCAAAACCCTTTACCTTTGGATCGAAAACGCTACCTCTTATCGCATCGCGAAGATTATCATTGAAGACCGCTACTCCGGTACCCCTCTGATCTCCCTTGCCAAAGGTGATCGTTGCTCCCCAGCCTCCCCAAGGTTCACCGTATAGGAGAATCGATTCATCAATAGCATGTAGTTCTCTGTCTATTGCAAGAACAGTGTCGCGGTCTATCAAACCCATCAGATCAAACCTAAAACCGTCGATTCGGTAATCTTGGACCCACATCTTTACTGTATCGAGAATATGCTTCCTCATCATCGGCCTTTCGGTAGCTATTTCGTTTCCAACCCCAGTTCCATTAAGATAGTCGCCTGTTCTGTCCGTTCTGTAGAAGTAATAGGGAACAGTCTGGTCAAATGGTGAGGAAGAACCTGTTGTTGCAGTATGGTTATATACTGTATCGAGAATCACCCTGATTCCATTATCGTGGAAGGCTTTGATCATCATTTTCGACTCAGCAATCCTGCTTAGTGGGTCATAGGGATCTGTGCTATAGTGTCCCTCCGGAACCATGTATAGATATGGATCATACCCCCAGCCGTATTGTCCGTCAACGCCCTCATCGATATAGTGAATGTCATTGAATGGCATAATATGAACGTGAGTTACGCCAAGTTCAATTATATGATCCAGTCCGGCGGTGACCCCATCAGGCCCAGTCTTTCCTCTTTCGGTTAGTCCCAGGTACTTTCCTTTACTCTCTATGTCGGTATTTGAGTCTGATGTCATATCGCCAACATGGATCTCGTAAATAACCGCGTCCTCCGGCTTCGCAAAAGGCGGGATTTTATGGCCTGTCCAGCCATCGAACACTGCCTTGTTATGATCGATTACGACTGATCTCTCGCTGTTTCTAGTTACTGCTCTAGAGTAGATGTCTACAGTCTCTCTTTCCTTACCGTAAGAGAAAAACCGGTACTTGTAGGCTTTTAAATGCTGATCACCCTCAACCGTCGCTTCCCACACACCTGCCTCGATTTTGCTCATGGGGACCTCTGTGTAGACTTCGGAATAGAGGTCTTCAAAGAGTATGACTGTAGCCGAAGAAGATACGGGAGACCAAACTCTGAATACTGTTTTACTCTCCGAGTAGATTGTTCCAAGTTCTTTGTCGTAGTAAAACTGTGGATCATCCAGCGCCTTTCTAACGATCACTTCGCTTGACAGAAACCCTTCGATCTCTAGAGAGAGTTGTTTGTTCACGTTTTCAGCGGCAATCGGTTCGGAAAGCACAATCTTCACGTAGTTTGTGGTTGATATGTCTGTCGGAACAGCCTTCTCAAACCTCTCGATTTTGAGCACAGAGCCGTTCAAGGTAACTTTTGGAGCTGCCGTTTTAGTGTCAACCGGGGCGGATAGAGAGGCCAGAATCTCAGTCAATGAATCCAGGAAAGCGATCTTAACTTTTGGTGTAAGATCTATCTTTTCCGGATCGAACAAGAATTCTTCTTCACCCTCAACTACCCAAATCTCTACTACACCGGATTCAGGAATATCTACAAATCTATCAACGGCTATGTCCTTTTTTTCCCACTCGCGAAGTCTAACAATGAATCCGAGTCTCGAATGTTTGTCGGGAAGCCTTACTATCGAAGTGACTCCGAAATCGTCGATTTTGTCGAAAGAATATGACTTTCCATCCATGCTCTTTGGTTTATCGGGCCATACCCAGAGATTCCAACCGTCGTAGTTGTTATCGTACCTATGATAGTGGATTATAATTACAGTTTCTGCGCTGTAATCAGCTGAACTTTTCCCCATGCTTTCTCCTGTAAAAGCAAAAATCGTTGTTCCGAAGATAATTACCAAGAAGAACAACACTCTTTTCATTATAAAGCCTCCCTCAGTTAAGTGGGGTTACAATGAAGCCACTAATTCTTCTATCGTATTCATATTCGAAAAGGGTTTCGCTACCACTTGGAGCCCTTACCCTCAGGTAGCCTCCTCTAGGATCAAGGAAGCTTTCCCAGAGAAAATCATACTCATAAGAAACGGTTCGTGATCTGTCAAGTGTTACAAGTATTGTTATTTGCTCGTGGACTTCAGCCTCTTTTCCTGAAGCGAAGAAGAAGACATCCTCATCAACACTTCTATCTGACTTTGAGACTATCGAGATTGAATAACCTTCTGAACTTCCTCTCTCTTCAGCGGCTAGGACTATAAGGGCATACTCGCCGTTATCGAAGATCTTGATTTCTGAAATCACGAGTTTTGCATTCTGGACTGACGAGTCTTGGACAGGCGGCTGATCTTCTTGCCCATAATCTTCTTCTATTCGTGATTCCAGAGAGTTTGCTTCATCTGCCCAGATACCCAGTTTCTCCTTGGAAGCGTATTCCTTGGCATAACTCAGTTCGATTTCTCCATCTGCAACGGAAATAGCAAGACCGCTTGATACGATTATTGATTGAAGTAGATAGACTTCATCTTCGATCGAGATCCATACGTAAGCAGAAGAAGGTTCTTCAGAAGATATCTTCTGGATCCTTGCCCAAGACCCTATTGTACTTCTTAGAAGACTAAGAAGCGCTCTGCTATGAAGTCTTGACCAGTCATACTTCGGAATCTCGATTCCCTCCAAAACTACTCTTTCAAGAAGACCTTCTTTCAAAATCAGGAGATCAAAGTTGTTCACAGTCCCTACTATGAGGGCTGGAAACCCGGAAGGTGTAGCATCCGGAGAAACATAATGAGTATTAACCATAATAGATGGCTCTGCCATAACGACCATGGGCGAAAGGCTTATCATAAACGATATCAGAAAGATTGATAGCAACTTCACTGAGTTTCTCTCTTTCAAGAATTACACCTCCCCTCACGATCAAAAAGAAGTATATCATCTTAGCTTACTAGAAGAATAATTTGAAGGTCTGCGTTGAAAGTTGGACTTTGCTGATCAAGTGGTTTTATCCATGAGAATCTCTGTTTTTCTTGACTTTATCACTTGACCCCATAAAACAGAGAAGATAGCGTCTGAAACCCGCATGGTTTCGTAGGCGCTATTTTTTTGTCCATATTTTGTAGTGGCAACTGATTATAAGATATAGTTGGCTATT
>Ga0334898_1000157_pt1 | contig 128583 bp, 109 predicted proteins | sample GraSluR3_MG_10_FD_207228 | JGI IMG/M metagenome (GOLD analysis project Ga0334898, IMG submission 207228) | Sludge microbial communities from methane-producing bioreactor in Wageningen University, Netherlands - Granular Sludge_3_08-R3 | ecosystem: Engineered > Bioreactor > Anaerobic >... | reverse complement strand
ATCTATAAAATAGTCAATATACCAATAAAATCAACACCTTACATACTAGAAAAATGTAGTGCCCAACAAAAAAAATAAATCCTTATTTCATGGGCCTTTCGGCGTTTTTATGTCGGAAGTCGGGAGGGTTTAGAATTGTTTAATTCTTTATGCCGTCTATTATAAACCTGATTTCACCAGCCGGTTATTTTGAATGTATCCTTTGCAGGCCTGTCTGTAATCTGAGAAAGGCACTACCTGCCTGCTATAAACAGTACGGGGGAAATAATATCTTGCATAACCGTTATTTCTATTATTTCGCTGAACATACAGAGAGTTCTGGCACATATAAGTAAGCTTTTTTTGATAATCCTGCTGCTCTTGCTGCTTAGCCTGCTGTTTTTGTCGGGCTGCTGCCTCTTTTTTTGTCCTATTAATCTGAACAAGATTAGGATTATGGTAAGGCTTTTTTATGTAATCAGGCTTATTCACCTGAATAAGGTCTTTGCCTTTAATTTTCCAGTTTGTTTTGCTGACTTTTTTGACAGAATAGGCTTTTGACGCATACGGTAGCTGCTGAATGCCTCCATAAACCTGCCCTGCGTCAGGGTTATGCTGTGCCTGTACTGCCTGCATAGCTGTTATTAATATAACAACACCAGCAATAATAATTAATAATAATGTTTTATGCATATCTTCAATCTTTTAGTTTGTTCTTATTCTTTATTCTATAAAACATATGATGATTTGTAATTGATAAAATTACTGTTATTTTTCTGAATTTTTTACATATTACTTCATATACTATAATCAACGTCATAAGTAATCAGATTTTAGAAGATACAGGGCGAGTGTTTATTGTTCAAATAATACATGTTTGCAGTAAATATAGACTATTTCAAGGATCTCGAAAAAACAGATACCGGTTACTATTAATAATAAGAGGACATCTATCTCCAATCATACATTATTTAATTTCTATTAACAGATACTCAAGGAAACATTATACGCCATATTTACCTGATAAAAAGCATTCTAAAGGTTTAAAGCTGTCAGATGCCCTCATTTTAGACAAATCGTTTATATGGAGGAGGAAGATTTCTGAAAAAAAAGCTACACTCTAATAAACAGTTCAAGTGTTGTGAGCCAGTCTTTTGTTAGTGAGGAGTTAATTAATGGGTGAAAAAGTTTCAATTTAGATTTCAAACAATTCTCGATATAAGAGCCAGAGAGCTAGAGAAAGCAGAACTAAAAGTCGCTGAGGCTCAAATGGAGCTAAATAAGGCTACTGAAAAACTCAACCAGCTCAAGGAGAAGCTGAAAAATACCAGACAAAACCTTAAAACTATCATAAGCACAGGAGAAGTTATTGATATAGTTCTGGTAAATAACCACCATAACTATATTAGTTCACTAAAAAGAAAGATTTTTTACCAGCATCGCACTATCGAAGAAAAAGAAGATATTCTGAATACTAAAAGACAGGAAATGCTCAAAATCAGACAGAAAAAAATGATGCTGGAAAAGCTGAAAGAGAAAGACTTAAAAGCATATCTGAACGAACTGGAGCACATAGATAGAAAAATGATTGACGAAATTGCGACAAATAGACACTTTCAAAGGTAAGGGGTATACCTGATCGGTCGAAGGGAAAGAGTTTAAGATGTTGATAACAAGCTTACCTATAGATGACATTGTATCAAACCTGGTTAGTTCCAGCAATACACCATCAGAAGAAGTTAAAAACAGTATAGACGCTCTATTCAGACCACTTGTAGAGGATATAAACAGTTATGGAGAGAAGAAAAACCTCTCCAATAATTTAATTAAGAAACTTATTATACATAATCTTAAAAACAACCACGTTTCAGAACAAATTAAAAATGCTCTATCTTCAGGAGAAAAGGTAGCAATAGATAAAAATATCCCTAAAGATATATTAACAGACCTTATTACTATTGCAAATGCCTTAAAAATACCTGATAGCAATAACAAAGAATTAAATAACAATATAAGTTCAGATATTCAAAACATCTTAAATACCCTGAATATTAAAGAAATCACCCTCGATTCACTTGAACTGATTGAAAAAATTGAAATGATCTCAGAAAAGCTTGTTAATATACTTGATTCGTTCACAATGGCTGCAAAACAAAACCAACACCCGGCACTAGCAGCAATAATGAGCACTGTCAGCCAGATTAAGTCAGATCTTAAAAGCCAGATAGAAACCTTAAAAGAAGAAAATAAAAAACAAATTAATATCGACCTTTCAAATCTAAAAATACTGCTGCCTGAAACAGATAAAAATAACAGTAAAGAACCATTTTCAGAAATAATACTGGTTAATGATAAACCCGGCTTTGAGCCACAGAATATTACTTCTGAAAAGGCCGTTGTTATAGAGCTGACAGAAGAAATAGTTCCTGAAGTAACTGCTGATGGTGAAATTAAAGAGAATACAGATGATGTTTTAAAACAAATACATATTCAAATAAATAACACAACATCTTCTATACCGGCAATAGACACAGAAGAAACCTCCTCAATACACTCAGGAAGAATCGTGTTAATAGTTGATCAGGCTAATGTTAAGCAACTGGCTTTACCTGCACATCTTTTAGCCAGCCTTAATGAAGGTGAAGTTGCCATTTATAATCCTGGTAACCCGGGTACAGCTATTATTATGAACGGCCGAAAAACAGCCCTGATGCTTGAACAATTGCCCGATAACCTTTCTGGTTCGAGACTTGAAACCCTTATTAAAGGACAAATGATACCTGAAACTTTATCTGCAAAAACTCCAGCGGGTAAGGTTATTATCGTGCCAGAACAGGTCGTTGAACAGTCTGATTCTGAAACATCACTATCTGAAGGATCTGAACTTAATCTGAGAAAGCCCTTAACAATTTCTCAAAGTGCTGAAACACCGGCTAAAATACTGAATACTATTATTGATAAGGTTATAGAACACCTCGACCTCCAGCGGGTCGACAACAGGGGATCAAATGCTTTGGTAAAGATAAACTCAGGGGTAAATAACACTGATAAAGAACTCAGTGAAACAATTTTAGAAAAATTAAAATTATTAAACAGCCTCTCACCTTCTAAACTGGGTGATCTTGAAATTAAAATATCTCCAGATATGGCTTCACAGGCCAAAATAGAAACTGTTATAGAGAAGGTTATGAGTAACCTCAGGCATGTTATGCAACAAGAACTCTCAAATAACTCACCATCAAAAACAGACCTGACAAAACTGGTGGATAAACTTAATTCTAGCATAGATAATATTGTAAAGTGCCTCAAAGAAATGAGTGACGACAGAGAAATAAGAATTGCTATACCTCAAAAAACCCAGGATGTAGCTACAGATCCACGTCATTCACAGGGCGCCAGACTCACAAATAACAATGTTCAGCTTGATTCAGTTATCAGCAAAACCCTTCAAGCTGAAGATAGAGATAAGGCAATATTATCTAAAGTTTTTGAAAATAGACTTTCCAGAGGCGCACAAATTGATAAAACAACGGGCATACAAAGTTCACAACTGCAACAGGAAGCTAACCTTAAAGTTACAGACTTAAGGTTAGCTGAAAATCGTTCAGATAACACACTGGAAAGACTTGTTGTCAGAAGATCCGAGGCAGAAAAACTTGAAACTGCAAGAAATAACAACAACCAGACAATGCAACAGGGTAAAGGTTTTGAACTTACCAATAAAAATGTCTTTAATATGCTTATAGATAACCAGAGTGATCCTGCATTGGCAGGTTTAAAGATTGGTAAAAATAGTTTTCAATCAACAATTTCAGGTATGGTCAATAACACTGCTGCAACAAAGCCTGAAAGTGCTCTTAATCAGGTTATTAACCAGATTAGAAATGGTTTTAATAAGAGTGAGCTCTCTATTGCTCTGAAACCTGCCAATCTAGGTAATGTTAATATCAATGTATCATTGCAAAAAGGAGTTCTGGTTGCACATATTGTTGCAGAAACGGTAAAAGCAATGGATTCTCTTAGAACCGGTATTGATGGTCTTCGTCAGTCGCTGGTTGAACAGGGTCTACAGGTTGATAGAGTTGTTGTAACTTCTGCTGAGCAGTCAACTCAGGCTCATAGCAATGATAGTAACCAGAAAGATTCTTCACAAAAAGATAATCTAACACAGAATAACTCTCAACAGCAGCAAGAAAAAACTCCTGGCAAAGGGGCAATGGATTTTGAGCAATTTAAAGAATCCTTGCAAGATAATGCAGGACATAAACAGACCAGCAACAAGACACTTAAAGCAAATCAATCACAAGAATTAGCTACAACAAGCGACATACAAAATAATAATTCTGAAGATAACTATATAGATACTGAAAAAGGATTTGTCAATTACAGAATTTAAATTCAGGAGGAGTAAATGGGTACTTCTATTCAATCTCAACTAATCTCAATGCAGAATTCAACCTCAAAATTAGAGGCAGAAAAATCAAAAGATCGGCTGGGCAGTGATAAGCTTGATAAACACGCCTTTTTACGACTTTTGACAGAGCAACTGCGTCATCAGGACCCACTTAAACCGATGGATAACATGCAATTTTTACAACAGCAAGCAATGTTTACACAGGTTGAAGAGCTTCAAAACCTCAGCAAGACCATTTCAGAAGGCAATTCAATAGCTCAGGCTAGCTCACTCATCGGTAAAAAAGTAACACTCGTTGATCCTGAAAACTATGAGAACAGTCATACCGGTATTGTTCAAGCTGCACACTTTGCTGAGGGCAATACTGCTATTCAGGTAGATGGTGCCCTTTACCCATTGTCATTTGTTGGCAGTATTGAAAACCCTGCAACTGAATAATAAATACAGATATTCGTACCTAATTAAATATAGCGCAATCCAGGAGGAGGATAAATATGATCCAAGGAATGTTTTCTGCAGTTAGCGGCATAAGAACCAACCAGGTAAGACTAGATGTTATTGCTGATAACATCGCAAACCTGAATACTATTGCTTTTAAAAGTAGTATGGTTAACTTTCAGACAGTTTTTTCAAGAACTCAATCAACAGGCACGGCTCCTGTTGGTACACTTGGAGGTACAAACCCTAAACAAATAGGTCTTGGCGTTACAATAGGAGAAATGGGCAGAGACTTTAGCCAGGGTAACGTTCAAACAACCGGAAGAGCAGGTGACTTAAATATCCAGGGTGAAGGCTTCTTTGTACTTGAAAATGGTGGAGCCGCTATAGGCCCATCATCAGGTATTTTATTAACCAGAGCGGGCAATTTTACACTTGATGCAGATGGAGTTATGGTTAACCCTGACGGTTTAAGGGTTATTGGTACTGACGAAGTTTCTTCAACAACTACCAATACATCACAGTATGTACAGGTTCCCAGGCGTTTGAATATTGAAAAAACCTATGTAGCAGGTGTTATTACCAGTGCAATCCTGGATGATTCTACTGTTGATGGCGGTGGAGGTCTGGCCACTGATGATGTCAGCCTGACAACCTATTCAGTTTCATCAGATGGAGCTATTGAAGCAACCTATTCAAATGGTGATAGAATTACAGTAAGAACAGATGCAGGCGGAGCCAACAGAGAAATTGTATATTATCCTTCAGAAGGCGGTTCCGGATTCACTGTAGGTGATGCAAACCTTACAATTAGTAATGGTATGCAAGCCAGTCAGCTTCAAATACAGTTTGCTACTGTTACCAACAATGCAGGTCTTGTATCAGTAGGTAACAACCTGTTTTCAACAGCTGTTAACTCGGGTAACCCCTTCTTTAGTATAGCCAGGGTAGCCGGTGTTGGTCTTTGTGATGCAGGCGGTCTGGAAACATCTAACGTTGATCTGACAAAAGAATTTTCACTGATGATGCTATCTCAAAGAGCTCTTGAAGCAAACAGCAGATCATTTGATACACATAACAGCGTGCTTCAAACCATTGTAAATATGGCAAGATAGTTAATTTATAAATCTTTAATTGAGGTGCGGGGCGCAAATTTGCGCCCCACACCCCTGTATTGTAAGATGAGATCTAGCTTTTCAGTTATGCACTTTGCAAAGTATTTATTGCTTCCAGGGCTTTAGAATACACCAGTTCATTATTACTTTTTGAAAGACAGCTTTCAAGGTGTTTAATAGCACTTTTATCGTTCAACTTTGCAAGTATATCAATAAGCCATAGACGTGCCTGATCGTTAGAATTTTCGAGTTTGCAGGCAATAATAGGAATCATCGCAGGTTCAACGTTTTCAATAATAACGTGGCAGGCGTGATGGCAATTTCTCAGGTCATTATTGCTTGCTGCAAGAAGAAGCCTGTCAATATTATCCTGAAATATAGAATATTTAAAACTTGATACATTGCTACTATATGCTAATTCTGGCTGTGGTTCAATCTTGTGAGGAGCTCTGGCACAGCTGATACATAATTTTCTTTTATTTAATGATTTAAACTCACTGCCACAACTCTCACACATAAGAGTTTTACCCAGTATTGCAACATCTGAATCTCTGCAAGATGAAGAACAATAAGCCCCAAATCTTGACGAAATAACTTGTTTTCCACACACCTGACAGTTTTTCATAAGCCTCCACCTTATTTTGAGATAATAAACAAATTGTGAATAATAAATTACTCGACTGCGTGAGGTGAAAAGTTTAGGAGATATGAAGAAATATTAAGCAAGTGTAGTGTCAACAATATGCCTGAAAGAATTATAATAATTCAACAAAAAGCTTCTCAGGCTAAATTTTATATAATCAAACTTTTTTAATTTCTCAAATTGTTGAATACAGTTTTAAAAAGATTTGCTACAAATGTCGTATTTTTGTTTCAGTTGTTCATTATAAGCAATCATTTCTAAAAAGTATAAATAAAGCCATCTACAGGTATTTTGCTTTATTTTTAATTTAAAGATACCGATTATAATAAATATTGATTAGCTCAAATATTTATATAACAAGAGGGTTTCAATTAAGAGGTCTTGAAAGAGGCCATTGTAACAAACAGGTTGATGTTAACACACTGGCTAAATATCTTTAAAGCCTTAAGTTTTGGACTGCCGTTAGATTGAGACATAAATTATTTCTTGTATGCAAGATTTCTTTGTGCTATAAACTACATAACTCACAAGATGAGGAAGTTACTAGTAAAAAAATATTTGTAATACTAATGTCAATTGGTTAAGGAGGAATCCATGTCTAAAAAACGCGTATATCTCTTCAATGAAGGTAACGCAAAAATGCGTGATTTATTAGGTGGTAAGGGTGCAAACCTGGCAGAAATGTCTAACATTGGTTTACCAGTTCCCCCTGGTTTTACTCTTACAACTGAAACCTGTAATGATTATATTAAAGCAGGTAACCAGTTCCCGGAAGATACTTTAGATCAAGTAAAAAAATGCCTTTCAGAAGTAGAAAAATCTACTGGCAAAAAGTTTGGTGATGCCTCAAACCCATTATTACTTTCTGTCAGATCAGGTGCAAAATTCTCTATGCCAGGTATGATGGAAACAGTTTTAAACCTCGGTTTAAATGATACCACAATCAAGGGTATAATTGAAAAAACTAATGATGAGAGATTTGCTTATGACAGCTATCGAAGATTTTTACAGATGTTTGGTAGCGTTGTTCTTCATGTATCAAGAGATAAGTTTGAAGAAAAAATTACTTCATTAAAAGAAAAGAAAAACATCAAGTTAGATGTTGAGCTTTCAGCAGATGATTGGAAACAGCTCGTAGAAGAATTTAAAGCTATTATCAAACAAGAAACCGGCAAAGAGTTCCCTCAGGAACCTTTTGAGCAATTAAAACTTTCTATAGAAGCCGTTTTTAAATCATGGAATATACCCAGAGCTATAGCTTATAGAAATTATAACAAAATTTCACACGATCTGGGGACAGCTGTTAACGTTCAAACAATGGTATTTGGAAACATGGGTAATGATTCAGCTACTGGTGTAGCCTTCACCAGAAACCCATCTACCGGAGAGAATATTCTTTACGGTGAATACCTGACCAACGCACAGGGTGAAGACGTAGTAGCAGGCATTAGAACACCTAATGATCTTAGAGATCTTGAAAAAGAAATGCCTGAAATCTATAAACAGTTTTCAGATTATGCCTGCAAGCTGGAAAAACACTATCAAGATATACAAGATTTAGAGTTTACCGTTGAAAAGGGTAAACTATATATGCTGCAAACCCGTAACGGGAAGAGAACCGCCGCCGCCGCTGTTAAAGTAGCTGTAGAAATGAAAGAACAGGGCATTATTGATCGCAACCGTGCAATTCAATTAGTAGACCCGAATCAGCTAACACAGTTGTTATTACCGAGTTTCAACCCTAAAGAAGCTAAAAAAGCCAAAGAAGAAGGCAGATTTCTTGCCAAAGGTTTAAACGCTTCTCCTGGTGCTGCAACAGGTATAATTGTCTTTAACCCTGATGAAGCTGAAGAAAGAGCAAACGCCGGCGAAAAAATTATCCTTGTAAGAATAGAAACCTGTCCGGATGATATACACGGTATAATACCAGCCAGAGGTGTTTTAACAACCAGAGGTGGTATGACTTCTCACGCTGCTGTAGTAGCACGTGGCATGGGTAAACCCTGTGTTGCTGGCTGTGAGTCTGCTAAAGTTGATCTTAAAAACGAAACATTAGAAGCAGGCGGCAAAACACTCAGAAAGGGTGACATTATATCTATTGATGGAACCACAGGTGAGGTTTATCAGGGTGCTATCGACACAGAAGAACCAAAATTAGACGAAAACTTCCAGACCATTCTCAAATGGGCAGATGAAGTAAAAAGACTTGGCATCAGAACAAACGCTGATACCCCTGAAGATGCAGCTAAAGCAATTGAGTTTGGCGCTCAGGGCATTGGTCTCTGCCGTACAGAGCATATGTTCATGGCCCAGGACAGGCTACCTGTTATGCAGGAGATGATTATTGCAGATACAGAAGAAAAGAGAAGAGCTGCTTTAGAAAAGCTTCTTCCGTTCCAGAAAGATGACTTTATGGGAATCTTCAAGGCCATGGCAGGTTACCCTGTAACCATCAGGCTTCTGGATCCACCGTTACACGAGTTCTTACCAAACCATGAAGATCTCTTAGAAGAAGTTGTCACGTTAAGGATAACTAAAGAAAATGACCAGCTCTTAAAAGAAAAAGAAGCTATGCTGAGAATAGTTTCTAATCTAAAAGAAGCTAACCCTATGATGGGGTTAAGAGGTTGCAGACTTGGTCTGACATACCCAGAAATAAATGAAATGCAGGTTAAAGCAATTATTTCAGCAGCCTGTGAACTTAAAAAACAAGGTGTTGACGTATTACCAGAAATTATGATTCCGTTAATTGGTCACGTCAACGAGATTAAGGTTGTTAAAGAAGACCTCGAAAAAGTTGCCAGAGAAACTATGGATGAAATGGGTATTCAAATTAACTATATGTTTGGCACAATGATTGAAATACCGAGGGCAGCCTTAACAGCTGATGAAATAGCAGAATATGCTGAATTCTTTAGCTTTGGTACAAACGATTTAACCCAGATGGCATTTGGTTACAGTCGTGATGATGCTGAAGCGAAGTTCCTTTCAGTCTATTTAGAGCGTAAAATCTTACAAAACAATCCATTTGAAGTGCTTGACACAGAAGGTGTAGGCCAGTTAGTCAAAATGGCTATTGAAAAAGGCCGTCAGGCAAGACCAAATATCAAATTAGGTATTTGCGGTGAGCACGGTGGTGAGCCACAATCAGTACATTTCTGCCATGAAGTTGGTCTTAATTATGTAAGCTGTTCACCATTTAGAGTTCCAGTGGCCAGATTAGCTGCTGCTCAAGCAGCACTGTCTACCGGTTCTGCAAAGGAAGTTGCTCTTGCAACAGCTTAGCAAAAATTGATATAGCTGATAATTACTGATATACAAATAATACAGGAACCTGTCTTAAAAAAGGGCAGGTTCTTTTTAATAATATGCTGATTTAGCAGAATATATGAGTTATAATTGTAGATAAAGAGTCGTAAAGATATTTTAGAGTGGATCATCAATTATGACTATGGTTGAAATGCAAGTAATGGGTATTGCCCTTGACACAAGAACCGGATCACCTATCGTTGTCTTAAATGACCTTGAAAACAGAAGGGCCTTGCCTATATGGATAGGCTCAGCTGAAGCCAGTGCAATCATAAGACAATTAGAAAATATTAAATCCGCAAGACCAATGACTCATGACCTTATACATAATATAATAACAAATACTGGTTTTACAATGGAAAAAATTGTCATTAATGATTTAACATCTGATACTTATTATGCCAGTATTTTTCTCCATAATAAAGAAGGCAAGGAATATATAATAGATTCAAGACCATCAGATGCCATAGCACTGGCCTTAAGAGCACAATGTACAATTTATGTAACAGCCAATGTTATAGCAGATGGTACTATTTCGACTGACAATGAAAGAGATGAAGCTGAAGCAGAAGAGTTCCGGCAATTTGTGCAGGATATAAAGCCCTCAGACTTCAATAAAATGATCAATAATGATGATGAGTTTTATTCAGATACCTGATATAGTGCTCTTTGAAAGAAATGATAGATACCAGCAAATTTAAAGCATCTATCGTTTACTTTGGTAGTGTGGTATAAACAGAAACCTATTTTTCTGAAAGCCTTTCAAATAGTGCATTGATCCTGTTATGATCCTTTATGCCTGGTGATATTTCTATACCGCTATTAACATCTAGTGCATAGGGTTTAACTGTTTTATTAGCTTCTTTAATATTTTCAGGTGTCAAGCCTCCTGAAAGAATAACAGGTTTACCTAAATTGCTGACTTTTTTAGCTATATCCCAGTTGAAAGTTTTACCTGTGCCCCCCAGCTGGTCTTTTTGATAAGTATCAAGCAAAATAGCATTGACAGAATAAAGATATTTCTCTATTTTAAGTATAATACCTTCATCTCTAACCCGAAAAGCCTTAATAATAGGTATAGAAGAAATACATTTGAGCTCATAACAGAACTCTGGTGACTCGTGCCCGTGAAGCTGAACAGCAGAAAGCCCCATTTTACGAACAATATTTATAATGCCTTCAGGGTTCATATCCACAAAAACGCCAACCCTGTCAACAAAAGGTGGTAAATCACTTACAATTTTACTGGCTTTAACTGGTGGAATATAACGCTCACTCTTAAGATAAAAAATAAACCCAAGGGCACATGCACCTTTCTCAATAGCATAAAGGGCATCTTCTTTTCTTGTAATACCGCAAATTTTGACCCTTGTCATAAGCTTTTATCTAAGTGATGACTTTGTACACCTACAAACGGGTTGTCAAGTTTCTCTTCTCCAATAGTAGTGCCTGATCCGTGGCCTGAAAATACTTCTATATCAAATGGCAAAACGAGAAGCTTTTCTTTTATAGATTGAATAAGTTGTTGATAGTTACCTCCCGGCAGGTCAGTTCTTCCTACAGATTGTTCAAAAAGAGTATCACCAGTAAAAATTTTCTTAAGCTCAGGTATATAGAAACAAACACCACCCGGAGAGTGTCCTGGTGTAGTAATTACTTTTATTTCAATATTACCGAGGTTAATTATATCACCATCATTAAGGTCAAGAATTTCTTTTGGTGGTTTTGCAGGCAGCATGCCATACATAGAAAGCTGTTCTTCCAGTAAATTAAGTAGAAATTCATCTTCATTATTTATATATACGGGCACTTTAAATTTTCTCTGGATCTCATCAGCGCCTGCAACGTGGTCAAGATGGCCATGAGTAATCAGGATGAATTCCAGTTTTAGGTTATTGCCTGTAAGAAAGTCTTCAATCTTAAATAAGTCTTCACCGGCAGCATCTATGAGGGCAGCCTTTTTGGTCTCTTCACAGGCTATGATATAATTATTTACCTGAAATGGTCCTAGAGTAAAGCTTTTAATTAACATGATAATCCCTTTAAGTAAATTACATTATATTTTTGAGAAGATAGATTTAAGCTTAAAATTTTTTTAAACTTATTAATATTTAATAGAAATTGTAGCAAATTAAAAATTATTCGCAATTATACGATTTTTATATGCCAGCGGGTTAAAAGTGTTTTAAAGCAGCACTTCAGGCAGCAAGGTTTGTGCATTTAAATAAATAATCTTTCCATTAAAATGAATCAAATTCTTTATTTCCAGCCAGTTTTCAGATAAAGTATTTGTATTGATTAGCTGCTAATGATGAATTATTTGTAAAGTTCTGATAAAGGTAAAACTATTGTTTAAAAGACTTTCAATATTGGGCTCAACCGGATCAATAGGCAGACAAACGCTTGAAATAGTAAAAGCTAACCCTGACCATTTTGAATGCAGGGCACTTGCAGCAGGTAGGAATGTAGATCTGCTGGCAGAACAAATAAAGCAGTTCAAACCCGGCTATGTATCAGTATATTCAGAAAAAGAAGCCAGAAAGCTTGAATCTATTATAGGAAAAAATCTACACTGCGAAATTTTAACAGGAGAAGAAGGACTAAAAACACTGGCCTCACTGGCAGAAGTAGATATAGTAATGATAGCAGTCGTAGGAATCGCAGGTTTAATACCAACACTGGAAGCAATTAAGTCTAAAAAAACAGTAGCTTTAGCAAATAAAGAGACTCTTGTAGCCGGTGGATCAATAGTAATACCAGAAGCCAGAAAAAATAATGTAAAAATACTTCCAGTAGACAGTGAACATTCAGCAATATTTCAATGTATTCAGGATAAACAAGCAACAGAGGTAAACAAAATCATTATTACGGCATCAGGGGGACCATTCAGAACCTGGAGCAAAGAAAAAATTAAACAGGCAACTGTTGAACAGGCACTGAATCACCCTAACTGGAATATGGGCCCCAAAGTTACCATTGATTCATCAACTCTTATGAACAAGGCACTGGAAATTATCGAAGCACGATGGTTGTTTGAGCTTGATTATAGCAGGATAGAAGTATTGATTCATCCTCAAAGTATTGTGCATAGCCTTGTAGAATTTATTGATGGTTCTGTACTGGCTCAGCTGGGTAATCCATCAATGCTGGTACCGATTCAATATGCTCTCAGCTACCCTAAAAGACTGGAATCAAAGTTGGTTAAGCCTCTTGATCTTGCCTCTCTGACTAATCTTGAATTTGCAGTGGCTGACCTCGAAAGGTTTCCTGCTTTAAAGCTAGCATATGAAGCAGGCAAAAAAGATGGCACCTATCCTGTAACAATGAATGCAGCAAACGAAGTAGCCGTTAATGCTTTTATAAAGAGAAAGATCCAGTTTAATGATATATTACAAATAGTTGAAAAGTGCCTTGAGAGGCATACACCAGTTTATAATCCTGCACTGGTAGATATTCTTGATGCTGACAGGTGGGCAAGAATCTTTACTGAAGAGCTGTTGCAACCAGCCTATTAGAATTTAAATCTTAATAACAAAAGAATTATTTTCCAGTGTGAGAAGCTTTTCTTTAATGCCAGTCCCGCCCGAGTATCCACCTATTTTGCCGTCAGATTTGATTACCCGATGACAGGGTACAATGAGAGGTAAGAGATTTTTGCTATTTGCTGTGCCTGCTGCCCTTGAAGCCCCTGGTTTGCCAGCCTTTAGAGCAAGCTCTTTATAGCTAATCACCTTCCCATAAGGGATATTTCTTAAGGTATCCCAGACCTGTTGCTGAAAATAAGTACCTGTAAGATAAGTAAGGTTGAGACCTGAGAAGCTGACTTCTTTTCCTTCAAAATAATCGTTGATAAGCCTTACTGGCAGGTCAAATCGAGTTTTATCCTCCACAACAGAATACTTTTTAGAAATAATCATACGGGCTATATCAGGGTAATTTTTCCTGAAAAGGCTAAAATTGGATTTTATAAGAGATGAAGTGGCGCAATCTACATAAGAAGAAAGGAATTGCTTAAAACGCTCTCCATTATCCTTAAAGGAAAACCAGCATATTCTATCTTCAATAGAGGCAATTAAGGATGTACCAAAAGGTGTTTCAATAGTTGTATAATAAAAAATATTCATAAATGCCTCATATGGCAGTATGCAATAGCAGCAGCATCAATAATATCATCAAGCCTGGGGACAACAGAAAGGTTAAGTGTACGGCATACCATATCTTTAACCTCATCTTTAGATGCTCTTCCATAGCCAGTAAGAACCTGCTTGACTACCAGCGGTGTATATTCGTAAACTGGAATATCAAGCATCTCAGCAGTCATTAAAATTACACCTCTTGCCTGTAATACCGGTACAAATGTTTTTGTATTTTTGAAGAAGTAAAGATCTTCGATAGCAACTACATCTGGTTTAACTTCTTCAAGAAGGCATTTAAGATCCTTATGTATCTCAAATAACCTTCTGGCAATGGGTTGACCCTTTTCTGTTTGAATAGAACCCCAGGTAACGAGATTACAGCATTCCAGGTCTTCTGTTTGCATTGCACAATAGCCTACAACAGCGATACCGGGGTCTATGCCAAAAATAATCATAAAAGATACCTGCAAAACCAATACATTTGTATTATGCCATCAAAATCAACCTGTTAATCCACTTATGTAGCGAAATCAACTCATATGGCTTTGGGATATAGAGATCAGCACCAGCCGAAAGGGCTTTTTCTTTATCGTGGTGGGCTGTAGCCATAATAATTCTAGTATTCTTGAATATATCATTTTCTTTAACAAAAGAACATATTTCCCAGCCATCATCACCGGGTATAGCAGCATCAATAAGAATAAGATCAGGTTTTTTTCTGTGTAAAAAGCTTATGGCATCATCTTTGTTACTTGTAGCATCTACATCATAGCCCTGCATTTCAAGTGTTGTTGTTAGCAAATATGCAAGTGCCGCATCAGCTTCAACTACAATTATGTATGCAGGTTCTTTTTCAGCTACAAAAAATTCATCTCCTGCCAGCAGTGGCCTATCTATAAGCCACCCGGAATAGAGTTGTTTTCTGGAAAGGTCTTTCATATTAGAAGCAATACTGAGTGCAGTCTTATAGTCATTGATATGCCTGTATGAATTACTTACAATACCAATACTCACAGATACTAGAGGTATTTTAATAGATGCCCTTTCTTCATCAGTATGAATTGTAAACCCTCTATCAGCCTCAAATGGTGCATAGAACTTTGGTATAATACTATCAATAGTTTTACAAATATGTTCTGCAATAAGTTCAGCTTTTAGCGGATTGGTAATAAGCGCAAAATCTTCATTGCCAATATGCCCAAAGAAATCTTCGTTGCTAATATTAGCTTTTACGATAGCAATAAAGGCTTTAAGCAGCTGGTTAGCAGCAAGATCACCATAAGTTTCTTGATAATAACAGTAATTATTGAGACTTAATATCATCAATGACCATCTGGTTTGCTGATTGATTTTTCTTTTTATATTTGTGTTGATGATTTTAGAGCCCGGCAACAGGGTAAAAGAATCCGACTGCTCTTCAATATGCCTTCTAAGATGAGCAAACATTCTTGCTGAAAACTCTTCTTCAGAGATAGTACTTTTGATATAATCGTCAGCACCTGCTTGAATCGCCTTAATACTCAGTGTATGATCATCTACTTCTGAATTATCAACAATAATAATAACTGGTCTGGTAATATATTTAAGTTTTCTGAGCTTTTTAAGTGAGTTGATACAGTTGTGGTTTTTGTAGTTTGTAGCTAGCAATATAAGGTCTGGTTCGAGTTCTTCTGCTTTTTCCAGGGTTTCTTCCTGCGAAGTAGATGTTTCTACATCTACAGAAGAGTTTTGTTGAAGCATCGCTGTGTAGGCTTCAGCAATTTGAGGATCCTGTTCGATTAAAATGAGTGAAGGTGTCATGAAATATCCTCACCAAGACCCTGTTTGGCCTGTCTTTCGGGTGTTGCAATCTTTAGTTTCACGGTAAACATAGTTCCATTAGTATTACTGGAAACTTCAATTGATCCACCCATAGATTCAGTAAGAGCTTTAGTAATATATAACCCCAGCCCTGTGCCCTGAACCTGCCTTGTAAGAGGGTTATCAATCCTGGAAAATTTATTAAATATAGCGGGAAGGTGCTTTTTGGGTATACCGATACCCTGATCAATAACAGAAAATTGTATCATATCATCGTCATCAGGGGTTAAAGATGCTTTAACTGTAACAGTAGTGTTTTCTTTAGAATACTTTGCTGCATTATCGATCAGGTTAGTAAGTATTTGTTCAAGTTTATCCTGATCAGCCCAGGCAGGTGGCAGATGGTCAGTGGTTTTTATTATAAATTCATGTTTGGGATATTTATTTTTTAGACTAAAAATGACCCTTTCCACGTAATTTTTGAGGTTTAATGCCCTGTATACAGATTTATGGCGCTTTGTTTCAAGTCTTGAAACTGTTAACAGGTTTTCTACAAGACGGGTAAGCCTATCAGCTTGATTTTTAATAATACTGATAAAACGAATTTGCTGCTCTTTGTTAAGTTGATCTCCGGCTGAAAGCAGCGTATCGGCAAAACCTTTGATGCTGGTCATAGGTGTTCTTAGTTCGTGGCTTACTGTGCTAACGAAGTCAATCTGTGCCTGATCAAGACATACAAGATCGCTCATTGGTGTAAAGGTGCTAATGTAGTAATCTTCATTAAATATGCTATGACTGATTCTTATAAGCAGCTCTTTGCCAGTAGAATCAGTAAGGATAGCCTGATGAGAGTAGTTTTCATCAGGTATATAACGAGTAGGATTACCAGCACATATATGGCAATTTATTTTTGAGGTATTATTGATATAATCCTGTAAGCTTTTGCCAGTTACATCAGATCTTTTGCCATCATAAATTCTTAAAAAGGCTTCATTGACAAAGGCTATTTTATATTCGTTATTGCAAACAACCACAGCTTCTGGCAAGTTCAGAAGCAAGTTATAATAAAACTCTTCACTACACTTATTTTCAGTGAATTTTGTCATAGGCATTTATCACAGAGCATACATTTTAATTATAAAACAAAGAAAAAGAGAGTGGGTGAGTCTTCAGGAAATTATAATATTTTATTAAATTTAGGCTATAACCCGCCAAGCAAAATAATATCAAGTCTTTCGCCTGACCATTCATCACGTATTGAAGGTTTATATGGGGCAATTTCTCTTTCTGAGCGCCGTGGTAGCTTTTGTTTAATGCCTTTTTGTGGATTACTGCGTATCGGTCTATCGGCTGCTTCCAGCGTGAAACCTGCTTTCTTACCCTCAAAATCCAGTATGAAACCTTTATCATACCAGCCAAGATGCTTACCATTAAAGCCATAAATAGAATAATGCCTGGTTTCATCTTTCAAATAGCCTGATGGCTGGCCATCCCACATATATATTGTATTGTCATCAAGTGTATTAAGGTAGGCTATGGGATACCCATCTTTGTTGTATATTGTTATTTCTTCTGCAAACACAATTGCAGGCAGGCAAAACATACTTATTAAAGCAAAAATAATTAGTATTTTTTTAATCATAGACTCCTCACAGCTATTTTGAAATTATCGTAGATAAAAACCATCTTCAAAAGGCATTATAGCATCTAAAAAAGTAAAGGTTATCACCAAAATGTAGTAAATTTAGTACTCTACACAAAAAATATATTAATCTTCAATAATATAATAATCTTCAGGGTGCACAGGAGGTATTTTAGCCCCACAAGCCGGACATTTAAGCCCACTAACTTCAATTTGAAACCGCAAAGACTCAGCAGGCAAACCCTTATTACCAAACCGGCCTTTTTTTCGTTCTTTGCATTTCGGGCAATAATAGCTTAATTCAACATACATATCTAAATTTTGTTGTTATAAGTGATATTCCGGTACTTATAATTAGACTATAGCAAACAGGGTCTAAATTCAAGTCTATGTATAAGTTCTAAAAAAGCTGACTTTTAGAGAATAAAGGATTTAAAAGTATAAATATAGTTGGCATTAAGTTGTTTTTACGGTATAATTTCAGTGCCAGTAAGACAAATAAGGGGGTTCATATGCAGCTAAATCATATTGATACTGATAAATTAAGAAGATTTAAAGGGCTAGATCCGGGGTTTTTAATACACCCAATGGATAGAGAAGCTCTGAGAGCATTGAAACAGGTTCCTGTTCTGGATGTTGTTATTAAGAAGTTTCTTGAATATGGCTTTGAGAAGTTTATTTATATCCAGAATATTGCTGATAACGTAAGAGTAACACCCCGGCAATGTAAAAAAATCTATGATATGACACAAATTGCTGCTGATGTACTTGATATGGAAGCTCCAGAAGTATACATAAGCCAGAACCCTGTGGCAAACGCTATGACCAGCGGGGTTAATAAGCCGTTTGTTGTTTTGTATTCCGGGCTAATTGAACTGCTTGATGATGAAGAACTCTATTCTGTTATTGCGCACGAACTGGGTCATATCAAGTGTAATCATGTTCTTTATCGCACACTGGCAAACTTTTTATTGCAAGTATTTACACTTATCGGCCAGAGCACACTGGGTATTGGTAATATAATGGGATCAGGACTAATCATGGTCCTGCTTGAGTGGTATAGAAAATCAGAACTATCAGCTGATAGAGCAGCCCTCCTAGCTGTACAGGATCATGAAGTCATTATCAGCGTCAATATGAAGATGGCCGGTGGCAGTAGATCCCTTTATGAACAGCTAGATAGAGAAGAGTTTCTTAAACAGGCCGATGAATACAGAGATTTAGAAAAAGATTCTATCAGCCAGATTTATAAAATAATCACTCTGGCAAATCTAACTCACCCTCATGCTATTCTAAGAGCCCGTGAAGCCTATGACTGGGCGTTAACAGAAGAATACAAAAAAGCTATGGATGGAGATTACCCGAGAGCTGAAAATGTTTGCCCTGAATGCAAAACTGTTTTCAACGAACCATTCAGATTTTGTCCCCATTGTGGCGCAAAAGGTACAGATATACCGTCACAATGCCATAACTGCAAAGCTGAAGTGGATAAAGAAGCTAATTTCTGCCCTTATTGCGGATCAAAAATCTAACTCGGTTAAACACATAAGTATTTAATTAAAACTATTTAAACCTGATCCAGTTAACTTTGATCATTTACACTGTAAAGGTTTTCGTCTTTATAGGTATTCTTAATATCTTTAAATGTATCGAAATTGTCAAAGAAAATGTCTGTAAGATCCGGATCAAAATGTTTTCCGTGTTCTTCTCTGAAGAGTTTTTCAACACGATCCATATCCCAGGCCTTTTTGTAACAGCGATCACTTGACAGTGCATCAAAAACATCACAAATTGCAAGAATCCTGCCGTATATATGAATATCTTCTCCGGCAAGATTTTGTGGATACCCTCCTCCTAGCCACTTTTCATGATGTTCATGAGCTATAATAGATGCTGCTTTGAGAATTTTTCTTTTTGAAAACTTTAAAAGTTCATATCCAATAGTTGAATGTGTTTTAATTACTTCAAACTCTTCAGGCGTAAGCCTACCGGGTTTATTAAGAATAGCATCGGGAATTGCTATCTTACCTATATCGTGCATCGGACTTGCAAGAACTATCAGTTCTACTTCATCATCCGGGAGACCAGATCCTTTTGCTATCAGTCTTGCAAATTCAGCAACACGTTTAATGTGATTGCCTGTTTCTCTTGACTTTGCTTCTGCTATATCGCCCATTCTAAAGATAACTTCTTTTTGTGTTTCTTCGATTTCTTTTAAAAGTAGTGCTTTTTCAATAATTTCAAGTGAATAAACCGAAACTATTGTCAGGTAGTTTATATCTTCAGAACAATATTCACCATTTAGCTTGTTGATAGATTGATAAACCCCAATGACCTCGTTTTCTTTATTGGTAAGAGGAACAACCATAATATTATTGGTCCTGTATCCTGTTTTCTCATCGACTTCCGGGTTAAATGACGGATGATTATAAGGGTCATTAACGATGATAGGTTTATTCTCTTTAAGGGCAAGGCCGACTATTCCTTTATCTGAAGGGATTTTAATTTCATTAGCAAGGCCATGGGCTATTTTTGTCCAGAGCATATCTTCAACATCATCATATAACCACAAAGTACATCTGTCACTGCTTATTAACTCTCTTGCCATCTCACTAAGAAGCAGCAAAATATTATCAATTTTTTTTTCTTTTTGTATTTTGGTTATGTAATCAAAAATTAATTTTGTTGAATTATCCATTGTTTGCTCCTGAAAGATTCAAATGGGTCAGCTTTATTGTAACTCAAAATTAACGAATAGATGAAAATTATGTATTTTTTATCAAGAATGATTCCTGTTAAGGCCTGTTTTTCATTATAAATATAATATGTTAATTATTAATTTTTGTTGTAATATCAGATAAAATACTATTAAATAGTAATGATTCTCGTTACCAATAAGAAGAGGGCTAAAATTATTAATTGTTTATAACTCTTTATATTTTTCTCAAGAAATCAATCTTTAAAGTAAAATAGATATAATGCCCCCTATCGCTAAATGGATGGCTGTTTAACTTCATCAAACTGAAAAAATAGCTGGCAAAAAGTGAATTTACACTAATAAGGAAACATTATGGAATCATTGCACCATTTTATTGATGTATCAAAAGAATTTTTTCTTGATCTCGGGCCATTAGGCTTATTCTTATTAGCTTTAATAGAATCATCTGTCTTTATAGTACCCCCTGATACACTGTTAATTCTACTGGTATTGTCTACTCCTTCTGCCGGGCTCTTTCTGGCATTAATATGTACTGTAGGTTCAACACTGGGAGGTATATTAGGATATGGAATAGGGTATTATGGTGGCAGACCAGTGCTAGGAATGATTATCAGTGATGAAAAGCTTGAAAAAGTTAGCAATCTTTACGATAAATATGGCGTATGGGCCGTTGCAATTGCAGGGTTTTCACCACTACCGTATAAAGTCTTTACCATATCAAGTGGATTATTTAAATTAAACCTGGTAGTATTTACAATAGCCAGTTTCCTGAGTCGTGGGGCCAGGTTCTTCCTGGTAGCAATATTTTTGATGATCTTCGGCAAGTCTATTCTTGACAATCTGCAACTGATTATTATCGCAGGAAGTGTTGCTTTAGTCACAGGGGTTATCGTATATTTTATTTATATGAATAAAGTAAGTAAAAAAAAAGCAACAATTAATTAGAGGTCTTTAAATGGTTATAGAATCAAACGTTATGGCAGACGAAAAGATGCTTCACATTAACGATATTGCAGAATCAGCCGGCATTGATCTCGATGCCCTTGAACTATACGGAAAATATAAAGCCAAAATAAGTCTTAACTTTTATGAAAAAGTAAAAGCCAGAGCAAAAGGCAAACTAATCTATATTACCTGCATTACGCCAACACCAGCAGGCGAAGGTAAAACATTAACATCCATTGGCCTGACTGAGGCATTAGGAAAACTTAATAAAAACGTAATGCTTTGCCTAAGAGAACCTTCTCTCGGCCCTATCTTCGGAACCAAAGGTGGTGCTACAGGTGCAGGAAGAGCTGAAATATTGCCAAGAGAAGATATTAACCTCCATTTTACAGGAGATATGCATGCTATTACATCAGCTCATAACCTCCTGGCAGCAATAATAGATAACCACATTTTTAGAGGCAATGAAAATTCTATTAATATTGCAAGAACCCGCTGGCGCCGTGTAATGGATATGAATGACAGAGCATTAAGAGATATATATGTTGATGGAGATTCTGATTTATACGGCAAAACAGGTTTTGACATCACAGCTTCATCTGAAATAATGGCAATAATGGCACTGTCAGATAATATAAATGACCTTAAAAAAAGGTTATCCCGAATTATTGTTGGCTACACAACTCAGGGTAGACCAATAAGAGCTGAAGAATTTGGTATTATTGATGCAATGACTCTCCTTTTAAAAGATGCGCTGAAACCCAATCTCGTTCAAACTTCAGAGGGTCAGCCCGTTCTGGTTCATTGCGGGCCTTTTGCTAATATAGCTCACGGTAATAATAGTATTATAGCAACTAAAATGGCTCTGTCGCTGGCAGATTATGTTGTAACAGAAGGAGGTTTTTCTTCTGATCTTGGTGCAGAGAAGTTTTTTGACATTGTTTGTCCTGCTCAAAATCTGAAACCTGATGTAGCAGTGTTGGTATGCTCTGTACGTGCGCTGAATATGCACGGTGGGGCAACTAAAAAAGAATATACACAGAAAAATCTTCATTATCTTGACAAAGGCCTTGCCCATCTTCAGGCGCATATTGATATACTTAAGAAGTTTAAATTGCCTATTGTAGTTGCTATTAATAAATTTGATACGGATACAGAAGAAGAAATCAATTTGATTGAAGGATATTGCAGATCCAAGGGTGTAAGAATAGCTGTTTCAAGAGCTTTTTCAGAAGGAGGCTGTGGTGCTGTTCCTCTTGCAAAAGAAGTTATTGACTCTTTAGAGAGAGATATTAACCAGTTTACAGCGATTTATGATCACAACTTGCCTGTATACAACAAAATAGAAATACTGGCCAAAAAAATTTATGGTGCAAGAGGTGTTGAATATACCCCGGGTGCTATAAAAGACATTGAAGACCTTACATATTGCGGTTTTGGCAACTTGCCAATTTGTATGGCCAAGACACAGTTCTCACTTTCAGATAATTCAAGCATTAAAGGAGTTCCTGGAGAGTGGGTTTTAAATATCAGACAGCTTAAAGTTTCTAACGGTGCTGGCTTTATTGTCCCTTATTCAGGTAACATTATGTTGATGCCGGGCCTGCCAAAAAAACCTTCTGCCCTGAATATCTCTATTGATAGCCTGGGCAATGTTACTGGATTAAAATAGTATCACCGGTGCCGAAATAGCTTACATTACTTGCTATGTTTTCCTTTATTATCTGAAGTTTATTGATGCCAGTGCAGTGAGATATTGCAATATTACTAATATTAAAGCTATTCAAATCATAAAGAATGTCGTTCAGCTCATTTTTATCAGTGTTCATAAAGTGTAATCCACCAATGATATAGTTGATTGAGCTAATACCTGTTATCTCAATAGCGTGATTAACTATGTTTAAAATACCTGAATGACTGCAACCACATATAATATTGAGTGATTGATCGTGTATAATAATTAAAACAAGGTCATCATTGACAGAATCAGGAGACATTTTTCCTTGAGAGCTTAAATACATATTTTTATGTGAAGTATAAGGTGAAACCCTTTTTATATAGCCCGATGTAAAAGTTTTATCGTTAAAACAATAAGGTTTATCAGTCAATATAAACTCAGCACCGGCGTTTTCGAGATCTTGCATTGAAAATGGATTGGATATATTGACAGAATCCTTTTTCTCGGGGTCAATATGGTATCTCTCTACAAATATATCAGGGTGAGCTATAACCTTAAGAGGAGATTTTTTTCTTAAAATCGCCTTAAGACCGCCAGTATGGTCATAGTGGCCATGTGAAAGAACTACAAATTCTATATTGTCTAATGCAATATTAAGCTTTTCTATGTTGTGAAGTATATTTTCAGTCTGCCCTGTATCAAAAAGAATTGTTTTGTCAGGTGTTTCAATATAAAAACTAAGGCCATGTTCGCCAAAACATTGCTTATGAGATACATAATTGTCTATTATACCTGTTATTTTAAACATTCTGAGATTCCTTTATTGTTTTCAACAAAAACTATTGTAGCGCAGTTCAGAAACTTAATAAACAATAGAACCAGCCCTTTTGGCTCTATTATAAAAGCATTTAAAGACATTTCCAAATTTAAATTGAAAACTTTTCAAAATTTAAACCTTTTTTATATTATTATTATATAATTTTAGATAATTAGAAGGATTTGCTGTTAGTAGCTTTGTTGAAATTAATTAATGCGAAAACATTATTATAAGCACGTTTCAAATATCATACCGGGGACATTAATTCTTATAATTGCCCTTATAGTTAGCTATTTGCTTAATCAAATTAAGCCAAGCAGTTTTTATACTACTATTTTGCCTGTTATTGTTATGGTTGTATTTGTCATAATGCTTATAGATCTCCTGATAAAGTGCTTTACAACTATTGAATATAGTGAAGAAGGCTTAAAAAAGTATTTTTTCAAAAAACCTGTTCTTAACATTAGCTGGGATCAAATTAAGTATACTAATCATCAGGAGGTAAAATTCTTTCATAACTTAATTTATGAGAATCTTAATTTAAATTCTCTTGACCATTCTTTTAAAATTACCTCTGATCTTCAAACTACTGCTGGTATAACTTATAAACCAGGGTTGACAAAAGACTTATCATTTGTCCACGAGGATGGAATCAGGCTTTTAGAACAGATCAAAGAAAAATTAAACATTGATACTGTCTATACAAAAATGCTGGCTAGAGACTTTATAGACATTGTAATCTTTATAATGCTTATTATAATTATATTTGTGAATTTTGTTATCGTAGATTATACTAAAGCCGGTCAATATGCCTATTTAGAAGGCAACTATCGAAAAGCTGTAGAAGATTTAAACAAGGCTATTCGCCACAATCCGGATGATGCTGACCTTTATTTCTATCTGGGTAATAGCTATCTGGGTTTAAGAAATTATGATAAAGCTCTTGAAAGTTTTCAGCTGGCAAGCAACTTGAGCCCTATAAATTCTCAGTATGTATTTATGCTGGGTAAAGTGTATTTTAAACTCAACCAATATTCCCTTGCTCTGGACTATTTCAAAAAAGCACTCGACCTGAATCCAACAATGGTCAAGGTTTATTATGATATGGGCAAAATTTATATGCTCCAAAATAAAAATGACGAAGCCCTGATTTACTTTAATAAAGCTATAGAGCTTGGCGAAAGGAATTCTGATGTCTATAGTGATCTGGCCAGAACATATAGACTCACAGGAAATGATGAAAAAGCTCTTGAATCTATCTCTAAAGCTATCGATTATAACCCCGGTGATTACCTGAATTATTGGGAGCTTGGAAAAATTTATTATAACCTTAAAGACTATAAACAATCCATTAAAGCACTCAAACAGGCAGAAATTATTAACCCGAATGACAGCCTTTTGCTTGCAGACATTGCTGCCTGCTATTTACATCTAAATGATATCGATCTGGCTATATCAAAAATGAAAGAAGCAATGATATCAAGTGATAACAACTATTATTTAAGCTATAATCTGGGATATATGTATTATCTAAAAAAAGAATATGATCTTGCTGCTCAATTCTTCAGTAATATCAATATTGAATTGTATACACCGACTGTATATCTTTATATTTTTAACGACAGCAAAGAAAAATCCTTGCAAAAGCTGAATAACGTAATGGAAAAACTGCTGGAAGTTAAACCTGATAACCCTATTCTGGCTTATATAGCTGCTAATGTCAATGTAAAACTAAAAAATAACAAAAAAGCTCTTCATTATTACAAGAAAATTAAAAAAATTGCACCAAATTTGTCTGAAAAACTATTGTTGAATGTGACTTATGAATAAATTTAAGAACTTAATTGGTATCATCAGTATAGTAACAGTGCTTCTGCTTGTTTATCTATTAGGCATTAATAAACTTATTACTCGTCTAGAAAGCCAAACCCTTGACTGGAGAATTAAATTAGCCTATCAGAGCAGTGGTTATGTTTCCGACAAGTTTGTTATCGTGAATGCAGACCATGATACTTTTAGAGTGCTCGAAGAATTTTCTGAAATTGGCCTGAATACCTGGCCGTGGCCAAGATCTGAACTTGCAAAAATTATTGATTTTATCAATCAGGATAACCCTGAAGCCATTGTTTTACTTATGACTTTAGATGATTATCAGTCAAAAGACAGCAATGACAGAAACGAAAATGTTATCCTTGCTCAAGTTCTACAAAATTCAAAAAATCTTATACTGTCTGATAAGCTTGCACTCCAGAAAGAACTACTTTATGAACAGATAAAATTTAAAAAACCTTCAGATAGAATACACCTGGAACATTATTATTTCGGAAAAGACCTGACAGAAAAAGAAAAGAACTATCTTGACAAATTTGCCTTTAAGTTAAATACATCCCGTGCCAGTGAAACCCTTCTGAATAATATCTCTTTCAGCAAAACATCTATGCTTCCTGACGTTTTTCTTGACTCTGTCAGTCAGATAGGCATCATTAACCTTCCTGTTGCTGAAGATGGCATTATAAGGAGTATTATACCCCTATTCAGGTTTAAATCAACAGACTATTATCTGTCTTCTATTTTCCTTTCACCTTATCTTTCCAGTATAACTGACCCGAATATTGCTCTATTCAGTAATTATATAGCTATTAACAATAAAAAAATACCTGTCAATAAAAAGGGGGAATATCTTATACACTGGAAAAAACCTAATTTATCAAATTATATACCAATGTATAAAGTCATTGTATCCCAGAAGCAAATTGAACAGGCTTTAAATGTACTGCATAACAGACCAATAGGCTATTCAAAAGAAAAATTTAATACGATAAAAGAACTGGCAGGCTCTTTCTTTATTCCACGTGGAACTTTTAAAGATAAAATAGTCATCATAACTAAAGATGTAACACATTCAACTGCTATAGACAACGCAACACCTATTTCATACTTTGTATCAAACATACTGGATAGCTTTATGTATGACGACAGGCATATTCATAAGGTAAACACAATCATTCCAATAGTTATTATACTAGTATTTTCTTTTATTCTAAGTATTTTAACAAGAAATATCTCCTCAGGTCTAAGTATTAGTATTATTATCATACTTTCATTGTTGTCTTATGTTGCTATATGTTCATTTTTATTTCAACAATATCTCCTGTGGATAGATATAGTATTGCCAGTATTAATCATGTCTTTGATGTTCGTTGCTATGTATACCCAGAGGTATAAGCAAACCCAGTTAAAGTTAGAACATACCTATAAACTGGCAACTTTAGACGGTCTGACAGGCCTCTATAATCACCGTTATTTCCAGGAAAAGATACGCTCTGAAATGAGAATTGCTACACGTAAAGAAGATAGCCTGTCGTTATTGTTAATAGATATTGATTATTTCAAAAACTTTAATGATGCTTATGGCCATAGAGCAGGAGATGCCGTATTAATTCAGGTAGGTCAGGCACTCATAGACAGTGTCAGAGATACAGATATCGTTGCCCGTTACGGTGGAGAAGAATTTTGCATTATTCTGGATAAAACTGATACCGAAGAAGCACTCAGAATAGCTCAAAAAATTTGCAAAACGATTGACAAAACTGACTTTTATGTTGATTCAGGAGAAAAGAAAGTACACGTAACAGTCTCTATCGGTGTGGCAAATTATCCTCAACATGCACGAACAGTAGAAGAACTGGTTGACTTTGCCGATAAAAGCCTGTATAGAGCTAAAAACTCTGGCCGAAATAAAGTAGGCCCATTAGAAGATTTTTATGAGGATGCAACTGAAAGCCTTATCGTCAGGAGAAAACGTAAACTCGAATTTGTAAAAGTTGCTTTTGAAAAGGCTTTAAACGAATTAATTGAAGTTGCAATTAAAGAAAACGTTAATCCATCACTTGTTGTTAGAAAGATGGTTGATGAAAAGCTTCCTGAAAGAGACGATCAGAAATTATAATAAATTTACACCGGCAATTAATGTAACAAATACAAGAAAACCTGCCAACAAAACAAGCCCGCAACCTTTTGATTCATATACAGGGTTCATTGATTCTTTGTCTGTGACATCCGCTTTGAAAATTAGCCCCCTGTTTTGTTTGGCCACTACAGCTTTACTATATTCATCAAGGTCATTATGAACCGGGTTGTAAGGTTTATCAGATGTGTTGCTATAAGAAATTCTTTCTCCTGACTGTGCAAAAGAGGTGTCAACAGTTATTTCAACAACAGCACCATAGCTTTGAAGTACCTGTTTAATTATATTGGCTTCTAATTTTGTTGAAGTGGTTGCAATAACAGCTGGCAGAGAACTCAGAAGGTTTTCAGCTGCTTCATTTCCCAGTTCAGAATATTCTTGAAGATAACTAAGAATAGTATCTTTACGGGGACCAATATCTATTAGGGTTACCTGGTATTTTTTTGACATAATTTTTGTTTCTCTGACTTTTAAATGAGAATAATATTGTACCAGAAATATGGTTGATTTAAAGAGAAGTCTGTTGAAGTCTTTTGTAATTAGGATTTAGAAACAGAAATGATTCTTTATCAGTAAACACCAGCGGCCACCCGGATTCCTGAACCATATTTTTAGTTACAGGGTCATATCTTGAGGTCAAAACAAATGCAGGGTTAAAACTTTCCAGTACTTCTTGCCATCCTGATTGAGCGTTGATAAATCTCATATTGGCTTTGACTATCTCATCAGGATAAACAGTCTCATATCGTCCATCAAATGATACTTTTACTTCTGGGTAAAGCTGGTATATTATAAATTCTCCCCAGTTAAATGTGGTTATCATATTGCCCTTGAGGTCATTAGCCCTGATAAAGTTTGCTGCTTTAACAGGATACCCTACAAAAATGGCATCTGTTTTCTCTTTTACCTCAAGATGATAAGAAAAATTCTGGTCATTAAATATTGTAAAATAAATAAACAAAAATGAAACAGCAATTAAAGCAATCTGCTTCCCCGGTTTAAAGGGTATCTTCTGATCTGATTCAACTGTTATTTTTGCCACTGGCAAAATATTGTCAATTAACCCCGGAAAATAGAAAGCACAGGCCAGCGCAAAGAATGGTATATGCCTTGAATGACTGAACGAAACCAGCATTAAGAGTATTAAAAGTATCAACCTATAACCATTTGAAAGTTTTACTGCTTTTAGATTTTTTACTACAATAGTAGCAGTTATTACTACCAGCACAAAGAAATAAACAACACGACCGGGAAAACTAAATACCGATAGCCATTCTTCTACAAATGGCCTTTTCATAAGTATTGCATCAAGAATATAAGGATAATAGTGGTATGTATAAGGATTTACACCTAGAACCAATACCAGAATTAATGGTAAATAAAGAACTTTAAAATTAAGGTTTTTTAAATCAATACGATTATATTCTTTTTTAGCAGTAATAACATCAGAAAAAAGACTGTAAAGACAGTAGAAAACTACCAGCGCAAGGCCTGCAAGCACTCCTCCATGAGAGTTCACCCAGAATATAAAGATAACAGGAAGAGCAATAAAAGTCATTTTCCCTTTTAACTGATATTTTTCAAGGATAAAAAGGGTCATAGCAAAAAATAAATAACTGAAAATCTGCGGCCTGATTGCAGTTCCATATGAAAATACCAGTATAATAACTAAATAGACAAGCGTTAGTGCTATCAGATGTCTGGATTTTCTTACAGTATAAACCCACGGAATCAATACTGTAAAAGAAAAAGCCAGCGCCTTAAAAAGCAACAACAGGCTTCCTGATGGGCTTAGTGGGTAAAGAAAGGCAAATACAACTTCACTAAACCACTCATGGTTAACCCACAGGTCTTTAGTCTCCACGAAAGAATATATATCCTGATAGGGAATAGATTTATGTAACAATATATATTCTCCAAACTTTAAATGACCCCACAGATCAGGGTCATAAGCCCGGAAAAATGAGAATATAAAAAAACTAAAGCAAAATATAAGGGCTGAATAGACTATAAAATTTGTATTTTTCATTGATCTAAATTTCCAGAATAATTGAATTAACAAAACACTTAAAAAACAGTTACCTGCTCTGACAAATTATAAATCAATAGTGGTTATAAGTGAAACCACAGTTAAACAGCAAACTTAAAAAAGATTTCTGCCTCTGAATGTCAATAAAAGTATTTATAAAACTATCTTTGCAGACCTGACCTATTGATAAAACTCTGAAAATCTTGAATGACAACAGCATTATCCTGCCTGGATACTACATAGGCATTGTTAAAAACTTTTTCTCTGGGCACTTTCTGGTTATTCTTTTTAACTACCCAGCTTACAGCAGCTTCTAACCCCAGAACTGTTATTAAAGCTCCTAGTATAACAGAAAATACTGAACCGTTATTAGCAAGTTTCGAGGTAAGCATATTACCTGCAACTCTACCTGCGGCTGTTCCTCCTATGGCTGCCCCTGTAATTTTTGCTATGGTAGTATTTGAAAGCTTTTCTTCAGGGTTTTTATTCCTGTTAGCAATAATTTTAGTTGTCAGGAATGTTGGAATTATTACACCACCAAGAAATGTAGCAATAGCAGCAAATTTCCTGCCCGGTGAAGATGCCTTAAAAGCAGTATTAATTGCCTGTCCAAAGTTTTCTGCCTGTCTGTCAACTTTTAAAATCTTCATAACACCCGCAGTTGTAGCAACTAGCTGCCCAACAGTCATTGCAAGAAGTGCACCAAGTGTCATATGTGACTGTGTTCTTGGTGAAATGTAGTTTGCAGAATTATCTGCAGACTTACCACCCTTAAAAGTTACTTTTTGTGGTTGATAGGGTACAGGAGTTATTTTCTGGATGCTCATAAATCTCTTCTCTGCTATTCTTTAACCTTTATGTTGTTTACAACAACCCATTCTGTATGTAAGTAGTTACTCAGTAAAAACTGATGATAGTTTAAAAATTACTCACAGAAACTCTAAAACTTATAAATTGTTACAATGCTTAAAGATAGAATATATTTTTTGTCTGAATTATTTTATTTACAAAACTCTTAATTCATTTAAAAATTAACTTGACTTTCAAACTACGAGCTTTATATTATTAATTTTTAGGATTGCAGTTAATTAAACTGATTAAAAGAGTGGTCTGAAATTGATTATAGAGCTAGAAGAACTGAAAAATTCTCCTGAAAGGCAGCTAGAAATAGATTTTAACGAATATATTTCTGAGCTAAACAATTCTGTTGATGTTACCGGACATCTGACAGTTAAACTTATGCTTTATGGCGTAAAAATCGATGGAGAAATATCTACAGAGCTTGAATTAAACTGTGATCGGTGTTTAAATAATTTTGTAAGAAAACTATCAGTAGGTATTCATGAAGACTTTTTGTTCGGAACCTTACTGCCAGAAGGCACAAAAGAACATGAACTTAAAGAAAATGAATTTGTTAATGAACTTAAGGGGCAGAAGTTTATTGATATTACTGATATTATCTATCAATCTATTATGCTTGAAATTCCGCACCAGGCTTTATGCAGTGAAAATTGCCCCGGAACTGTTGAATATCAAAAAATGAAAGAAGAGCAGAATAATCAAATTGATCCACGTCTTTCAAAACTTAAAGATTTAAATTTTTCTAGTAACTAAATATTTCTACAAGATAAGAAAAGGTGAAAAAAAATGGCAGTACCAAAGAAACGAAAAGGACACTCTGCACAGGGACATAGAAGATCCAAGTGGAAAGCCAGTGTTCCTACAACATCCACATGTAAAAACTGTGGTGAAACCAAGTTAGCACACCATGTTTGTGAATATTGTGGGTATTATGGAGAAAAACCTGCTAGCAAAAAGCTAGAGGATATATAATACGGATAACATGAGTAAAAAAGAACAGACAATTATTGCTGTTGATGCCATGGGCGGAGACTATGCCCCTGATGAGATTGTCAAAGGGGCTGTCGCAGCAGCAAAACTATATAAAGATAGAAATGTAAAAATTATTCTTGTTGGTCAGCAAGATGCAGTTGAAAAATCACTGTCTAAAGTTGATTCAGCAAATCTTAATATTGAAGTTGTTCACGCCAGTGAAATTATCGAAATGGCTGAATCACCTACCAAAGCAGTAAAAAAGAAAAAAGACTCTTCTATTGTTAAATGTATAAGCCTGGTTTCAGAAAATAAAGCCCAGGCGTTCGTCTCAGCAGGCAATACCGGGGCATGTATGACAGCATCATTCTTTTACCTCGGAAGAATAAAAGGCATTGAAAGACCTGCTATAGCAGCCCTATTGCCAACAATTAACAGAACACCTGCTTTACTTCTTGATGCTGGCGCAAACTCTGATTGTGAACCCAGCATGCTTATTCAATTTGCACAGATGGGAGAGATTTTTTCTTCAAAAGTACTGGAAATAGATAACCCCAGAGTTGGCATACTCAATATTGGCGGAGAATCATCTAAAGGAAATACCCTTGCCCTGAATACATATAAGTTACTTAAAGAAAACAACAAAGGCCTTAACTTTGTCGGTAACGTAGAAGGACGGGATGTCTTTTTAGGGGCTTGCGATGTTATAGTTTGTGATGGTTTTACCGGTAACGTGACCCTGAAAGTAGCAGAGGGCGTTGCAAAAATGCTTGTTCAAATTTTAAAGGACGAACTCAGCCAGGGGTCAAGAAACAAACTGGGAGCAGTTCTCGCTAAACCCGCATTTAAAAGACTCAAAAAAAGAATAGATTATGAAGAGTATGGGGGTTCTTTATTGCTAGGGGTTAACGGTATTTGCGTTATTGCACACGGAGGAAGCAACGATTCTGCTATTAAAAACGCTATCAGGGTCGGCATTGAGTCTGTTGAAAAAGATGTAACAAGCAAAATTCTTGGTTTATGTGAGATGAGTACAGTCTAGTTTAGGAATTATTTTTTTATGAAAGCTGTTAAAATAATCGGAATCGGCTCTTATGCTCCAGAAACAGTCATAACAAACGAAGATCTTTCTAAAATTGTTGATACCTCTGATGATTGGATCAAATCTCGTACAGGTATCAGTAAAAGACACATTGTCAGTGGCAATGAAACAGCTCTAAGTCTTGCAACAAAAGCCGCAAAAGAAGCTTTAGAGTTTGCAGGAGAAACCCCTGAATCAATAGACCTTATTATTGTTGCAACCTCTATGCCAGATAACCTCTACCCATCCTGTGCTTGCGAACTTCAAAGAGAGCTGGGTATAAAAGAAACTGTTGCCTTTGATGTGGTTGCTGCTTGCAGCGGGTTAATCTTCGCTATGGGCGTTGCAAAACAGTTCCTGAAAGACAATACATACAAAAAAGCTCTTATTGTTGGAGTAGATATACACTCAAGATTTCTTGACTGGGAAGATAGATCTACCTGCGTGCTCTTTGGTGACGGAGCAGGAGCAATGCTATTAACTTCCGATGAGGATCTTTCAAAAGATGAAATTCTTGCTATTGACCTGAATTCAGACGGCTTTAGAGGTAAAGAGCTAACTATTCCACTTAGTGGAAACAATTGTCCGATAGTAGAAGCTAATGACCAGAAACCATCAACAGTTTATATGAACGGAAGAGAAATTTTCAAGTTTGCTGTTACTGAAGTGCCAAAAACTATAAGAAAAGCCCTCGAAATGGCAAACCTGACAATTAATGATATGGATTATCTTATACCACATCAGGCTAATAAAAGAATTATTTCTGCAATAGCAGAAAAACTGGGTATAAATGAAGAAACCGTAATCTCAAACCTTGAAGAATACGGTAATACATCAACTGCATCAATACCTCTGGCAATGACAGAAGCTATTGAAAAGGGTATTATTAAACCCGGTCATACACTTGTCATTACTGGCTTTGGTGCTGGCCTTACCTGGGGTGCAGCTGTTATTAAATGGAATGCAATAGATAAAAGATAAATTGACTATAAAGAGGTTTATTTTATGAGTAATATAGCTTTAATATTTCCCGGACAGGGTTCACAAGCAGTAGGAATGGGTAAAAATTTCTATGAAAATTCTGATATCGCTAAAAATATCTTCGATAACGTAGATTCAATCCTTGAAAAACCACTGTCAAAACTGTGTTTCGATGGCCCTGAAGAAGAGCTAATGCAAACTATTAATACCCAACCGGCCATTTTAACAGTATCAATTATTGCTTATGAGCTTTTAAGATCTAAATTTGACGTTGAAGCTAAATATACTGCCGGTCATAGCCTTGGAGAATATTCTGCACTATATGCCAGCAACGTTCTTGACCTTGAAAGCGTTGTAAAACTTGTAAAAAAACGTGCCCAATTAATGCATAACGCACCAAGAGGTGCTATGTCAGCTATTTTGGGCTTACCACAAGAAGCAGTAGAACAGGTTGTTGAAAAAGCTTCTTCAAAAGGTATCGTTACAATAGCAAACTATAATACACCTGAACAGCTTGTTATATCTGGAGAACCAGATGCCGTTAACTATGCCTCTGAACTTGCAAAAGAAGCAGGGGCAAAACGAGCCCTTGCCTTACCCGTTAGTGGAGCATTTCACTCACCACTAATGGAAGAAGCCGCCAGAAATTTTGCAGAAGAAGTAAATCAATATCAATACTGCACACCTAAATCTGCTGTTATAACAAATGTTGATGCAAAACCCTCTGAGGAAGGTTTTGAGCAAAAACTTATAAAACAAATATACTCATCAGTTCTGTGGACTCAAACAATGGAATATATTAAAGATCAAAATATCAATACTTTTATTGAGCTTGGCCCAGGAAAAGTTCTTGCAGGAATGGTTAAAAAGTTTGACAGAAAACTTAAAGTCTATAATATATACGATATGGAATCTCTGGAAAATACTTTAAACGCACTGGGAGCCAGTTTAAACGTTTAATAGAAAGGATATAAAATGACAGATAATAAAGTAGCAGTAATTACTGGTGGACTTCAGGGCATAGGAAAATCCTGTGCTTTAAGATTCGCTGCAGCCGGCTATCATATTGCTATTAACGATATAAAAGAGCCCGATGACCCGGTTACACAGGATACCCTGAAAGAAATAACATCTAAAGGCGTTAAAGCTTTTTATGTTAAAGCTGATGTCACAAACGCAACCCAGGCAGAAGAGTTCGCCAGTAAAATCGTTGAAGCCCTCGGTAGAATTGATGTTCTCGTAAATAACGCCGGTATCACTAAAGATAACCTGTTTATTAGAATGTCCAAACAGGACTGGGAAACCGTCCTCAATATTAACCTGACAGGCGTTTTTAATATTACAAAACCAATTATAAGAATTATGATGAAACAAAAATCAGGGGCAATTGTTAATATGGCCAGTATATCAGGTGTTATGGGCAATCCCGGACAGGCTAACTATTCTGCATCTAAAGCAGGGCTAATAGGGCTGACAAAAACACTGGCTAAAGAGTTTGCCAAAAAGAATGTCAGAGTTAATGCCGTAGCACCGGGTTTTATTGACACCGCTATGACTGAAAAACTTGACAGAGAAAAGCTTGTTGATTTTATACCTATGGCAAGACTAGGCAAACCTGAAGAAATAGCTGACACGGTGTTCTTTCTTGCCGATAGCGCAAGCTACATAACAGGACAGGTTATAAATATTGATGGTGGACTTGTTATGTAATTCTTTACAAATCCACAATTTTTTAATGGATTATGTATAATTTTCAAAAGTGTAGAATTAAATAATTTGTAATTAATTAAATTTGCAGGAGGAAAAGAAAAAATGAGTACAGATACTCTTGAACGTGTAAAAAAAGTAGTAGTTCAACAATTAAGCGTTGAAGAACCAGAAGTAACAATGGAAGCCAGTTTTACTAACGACCTTGGTGCAGATTCTCTCGACCAGGTTGAACTGGTTATGGCATTTGAAGAAGAATTTGGTGTAGAAATACCGGATGAAGATGCCGAAAAGATTGTCACAGTTAAGGATGCAGTTGATTATATAAATTCTCATGCATAGGATGAAGTTATGGATTGTAATTCCAAAAGAGTCGTAATAACTGGTATAGGAGTAATCAGCCCTTATGGTGTAGGGTATGATCTCCTCTGGGAAAATGTTCTGGCAGGAAATAGCTGTATTAAGGAAATAACTGTCTTTGATACAACTAACCACCCAAGCCGTATTGCAGGTGAATTTACTGATTTTAACGCTAATGATTATCTGGATCGCAAACTGGCCAGAAGAATGGACAGATTTACTCAATTTGGTGTCATTGCAGCCAGATTAGCTGTTGAAGATGCCAGACTCGATATATCAAAAGTTGATAAAGCCCGGTTTGGTGTTTCTGTTGGTAGTGCTGCTGGTGGCATGCATACTATAGAGGCACAGCATCTTAATCTAATCAATAAAGGGCCAACACGGTGTTCACCGTTTACAGTGCCAATGATGATTGTAGATATGGCTGCTGGTCAAATTTCCATTGATCTTAATGCTATGGGTCCTAACAAGGCCACTGTTTCTGCCTGCGCTACTGCTGCACATTCACTTGGTGATGCTATGCACCTTATAAAACTTGGGTATGCTGATGTTATGGTTGCAGGTGGTACAGAAGCTGTAATTACTCCGCTGGCTATGGCAGGTTTTGGTATAGCAAGAGCCCTGTCATTCCGGAATAATGAACCTGTTAAAGCAAGCAGACCCTGGGATAAAGACAGGGACGGGTTTGTTATGTCTGAAGGAGCAGGCATTTTTATACTTGAAAGCCTTGAGCACGCCCTCGAAAGAGGTGCCAACATTTACGCTGAATTCACCGGCTATGGCCCATCTGCAGATGCTAATGAAATTGTTGCTCCCTGTGAAGACGGCGCAGGAGCTGTTATAGCAATGAACTCTGCACTAAAATTTGCAGGCCTGAAACCTGAAGATATACATTATCTTAATGCTCACGGTACATCTACACCACTGGGAGACCTTGCAGAAGTAAGAGCTATTAAGAAAATCTTTGGAGATTATGCTAATAATGGCTTGCTGGTTAGCTCAACAAAGAGTATGACAGGCCACCTGCTGGGTGCTGCTGGCGGTATAGAAACAGCAGTTTGTCTGCTGGCAATGAGAGATAGTATTATACCTCCAACAATCAATCTTGATAATCCTGATGATGAATGTGATCTAGATTTTGTGCCGCATAAAGCCAGAAAAGTTGATAGAGTTGATGCAACAATGAATAATTCATTTGGTTTTGGCGGACATAATGCATCTCTTGTTTTCTCAAAATATAAAGAATAATTAAAAACATACATGTTTAAAAGCGGGCTACCTTAAAGCAGCCCGCTTTTAATACACAGTACAACTTGAATATTAAGTCAGTAATAGCAAAAGCAGGCAATATTACTAACTTTAATATTATCTTTATATCTTTTAACTTATATTAAATATAATTTAATTTAATAAAACTATTTGAAAGTCTTGCTTGTTGTGTTTTTTGAACATTCAAACAGAAAATATATGCAATTTTCATCCTTAATAAATGATACAAAACGCAAGCGTGATGCTGTTTATGATATACTTTCATCAAATCAGATAAATAATCAAAATTGTTGTTGTAAGCTGGTTTAAAGAAAAGAGGTAAGCAAAAATGAGTTGGTATTTGATTTTTGCCATAGTAAGTGGATTGCTTGCCGTAGGCTTTGCTTTTTATCTAAGACATGGAGTATTAAGCCTTGGTGCAGGCTCTGACAAAATGCAAGAAATCGCTGCTGCTATTCAGGAAGGTGCACATGCCTATATGAATAGACAGTATCAAACTGTTTCACAGGCAGCAATAGTTATTTTTGCCATTTTACTTATAGCATTTGGAGTCAAAGAAGGATGGGTTTATGGCTGCTTGATATCCTTTGGCTTTTTAATTGGTGCTGCTTTAAGTGCTTTAGCAGGATATGTAGGTATGTTTACATCTGTTAAAGCAAATGTTAGAACAGCTGAAGCTGCTAAGAATGGTTTACCCGCAGCTCTTAAAGTAGCCTTTCAGGGTGGATCTGTAACTGGTTTAATGGTTGTAGGGTTCGGTTTATTAGGTGTAAGTGGTTATTACATGATCATAACCTCTGCATTCCCTGATATAGTTAACCCTGTAGGCCCGCTGGTAGGTCTTGCTTTTGGTGCCAGTTTAATCAGCGTATTTGCCCGTCTTGGCGGAGGCATTTATACAAAAGCTGCTGATGTTGGTGCTGACCTCGTTGGCAAGATTGAAGCAGGTATACCTGAAGATGACCCACGTAATCCAGCTGTTATTGCTGATAACGTTGGCGATAATGTTGGTGACTGTGCCGGTATGGCTGCTGATTTATTTGAAACTTATGCTGTAACAGCTGTTGCTGTTATGTTACTTGGTTACCTTTTATTTTTGGATAAAGTAAATGCTGTTCTTTATCCACTTGCACTTGGTGGTGTTAGCATTATTGCTTCAATTATTAGCACTTTCTTTGTTAAACTCAATGATGGAGATACAAAGATAATGAAAGCCCTTTATAAGGGTCTTATAGGAAGTGCTATTTTAGCTATTGGTGGTTTCTTATTTATTACTGTCATTATGATTCCGGATGGTTTGATTGCAATCAACGGCAATTTTGTTTCTCCATCTAATCTCTTCTGGGCAGCTGTAATAGGTATTATTGTTACAGGTTTCATATTTTATATCACTGAAATGTTCACATCTGCTGAATTTGAATATGTTCAATCTATTGCTAAAGCTTCTGAAACAGGTCATGCAACAAACATCATTCAGGGTCTTGCAATAGGCTTAAAATCAACAGCCTTGCCGGTTATCGTTATTGTTGCCGGTATTATTTTTGCCTATCTGGCAGCAGGTCTTTACGGTATAGGTATTGCTGCAATGGCAATGTTATCTATGACAGGTGTTGTTATAGCACTTGATGCTTATGGCCCTATCACTGACAATGCTGGCGGTATTGCTGAAATGGCTAATATGGATGAAGAAGTAAGAAAAACTACTGATCCGCTTGATGCTGTTGGCAATACAACAAAAGCTGTTACCAAAGGTTATGCCATTGGTTCAGCAGGTCTTGCTGCTCTAGTATTATTTGCAAGTTACATTCAAGACTTAAAGAGAGTTGCAGAGCATTCTGGAAGGATTATAGATGAATCAATGTTCTCTCTTGCCGATCCATTTATCATTGCAGGTTTGTTTATTGGTGGTATGGTACCATATATTTTTGGTGCACTGTCAATGGAAGCTGTCGGTAAAGCTGCCGGTGAGGTTGTAGAAGAAGTAAGAAGACAATTCAAAGAAATACCTGGCATTATGGAAGGAACCGCAAAGCCTGATTATGCCAAATGCGTTGATATAGTTACAAAAACAGCTATCAGAGAAATGATGTACCCTGCATTGTTACCAGTTATAGTGCCAGTTATTGTTGTATTTATCGGTATGACAATTCAACCAGGCGAAATGGCTGCTGCTAAAATGCTTGGTGGTGTTTTGATCGGTAGTATTGTAACTGGTATATTTGTTGCTATATCTATGACTTCAGGTGGTGGCGCCTGGGATAATGCCAAAAAATATATTGAAGACGGCAACTTTGGTGGCAAAGGTTCACCGGCTCACGCAGCAGCAATTACTGGTGATACTGTTGGTGACCCTTATAAAGATACAGCCGGCCCTGCTATCAACCCAATGATCAAGATTTTGAACGTTGTAGCATTGCTAATGGTTGTATTCATTATATAAAAGGATATTAAAAGACTGAAGTGGCAACTTTTAAAAGGTTGTCACTTTTTTGTGCTCATATAGTAAATGTGTTTCAAATGCGTTAACTATAAGAAGCCTGTTTTCTTTAATACTGCAATCTTTGGTTTTACTCCTTTATAAAGATCAGTGCATAACCTAAAAATCTTTCATTCAGGTTATGCATCAGTCTTTTATATTGTATGGGTACTACAACAAAAAATCTATCATTTTAGTTATACATTCATCTTAAACAGGTTTTCTTACAAAATCGCCAGCATACATTGCAAAAAGAATTATGTTTGTCTCATTTTGCTTCTAGGATCAAGAATATCCCGGACAGTATCTCCGATCAGGTTAAAAGATAAAACTGCAAAGAAAATCAAAACGCCCGGGGTCAAAAGCCAGGGCCTGTGAATTACATTTGTGTAGTTCTGTGCCTCTTTTAACATATTACCCCAGCTGGCATCAGGCTGTTGAATACCCAGCCCTAAAAAGCTTAACGCTGATTCAGCCAGAATATAACCGGGAACAGCAAGCGTCATAGCGACTATTACATAGCTTGCTGTCTGCGGAATAATATGCCTGACTATTGTCCTTAGATTGCTCGCCCCCATTGCAATAGATGACTCAACAAACTCTAGATTCTTTATGGATAGAACCATACCTCTTACAACCCGGGCAAAACCTGCCCAGCTAATAAACGCCAGTATAACCGTTATAAGGGCAAATCGCAGCCGGGCAGACATACCCTCAGGAAGAATCACTGAAAGAGTTATTAAAAGGTAAAAACTGGGTATGCTCATAATGGCTTCAGCAAGACGCATCATAAAAGCATCCACAAAACCACCATAGAAGCCCGATATACCACCATATAGAAGCCCGATAGGAAAGGCAATAAACAGTGCAAAGAAACCAATCGTTAGCGAAACCTGGCCTCCATAGAGCAGGCGTGAGAAGTTATCCCGGCCATTTATGTCAGTTCCCAGCAGGAAAATATATCCTCCTTCTTCAACACCAAAAAATCTCAAATTCATTGGTATAAGCCCGACAATTTTGTATTTTTCACCCGGCACAAAAAATTTAATATAATATTTTTTTTCTTTATCCTGAATATATTCCTGTTTGAGGGTTTGAATGTTAAATTGTCTGGTGTAATTGTATACATATGGCCAGCTCAACCTGCCTTCCTGGTCTATGAGATATATTTTAGTGGGCGGAGCATAGGTTAAGTCTCTGATACTGAACTCTTTCGAATAAGGTGCTAGCACATCTGCAAAGAATGAAACAATATAAAGACTAACCAGAAGTATAAGAGCACAGAAGGCAATCTTATCTCTGGTTGTTTTCTTTACAATGCTGAATATATCAGAATACCAGCGAGTAGTCTTAATTTTATCAGCAGGTTCCAGGTTTTCTTGTTCTTTTTCTAATTTCTCGTACATAATTATTCCAGCGTAATTCTTGGATCTACAAATTTTAAAGCAATGTCAGCAAGAAGGTTTCCAACAATCAGCATAATGGCACCTATCATTAAAGAAGCCATAACAAGATTTGTATCGCCTTCTCTTACAGCATTCAGTATTAGCGAACCCAGCCCCGGATAATTCAATACCATTTCTACTAGAGCTGCCCCGCTAAGAAGACTTGCAAACTCAAACCCTAAAAGGGTTACAAGAGGGTTAACAGCATTTCTTATAGCGTGTTTTACGATTACAATAAATTCTGATAACCCTTTTGCCCTTGCAAATTTAACATAATCAGCTTCAAGAACGTCAAGAAGGTTTGCTCTCATCTGTCTCTGGATACCTGCAACTGAGATAGTACCTATAACCGTAACAGGAGCAATTAAATGATAGGCAAGATCTTTCATTTTCTCAAATAAAGTCATCTCTTCAAAGCCAACACTGGTTAACCCTCCTACAGGCAGAAGGCCTGTTTGAACAGCAAAAATTAACATCAGAAGGGCAAAGAAAAACGAGGGTACGGCCATGCCTATAGACGCCAGTATAGTTAATATTCGATCCATTGAAGTCCGCCAGTTAAGGGCGGCAAAAACACCCAGCGGTATACCTATCATCCATGAGACAAATATAGATATGCTAATTAACAATATTGTGTTAGGAACTCTTTCCACAATACGTGAATTAACTGATTGATTTGTCAGAGATACACCCATATTACCCTGAAGAAAATTAGCTACCCAGCTAAAATATTGTATATAAAGAGGTTTATTTATGCCCAGCCGCTCTTCTTCTTTTTTTATAGTATTTTCAGACACCCCTGGGGTTAGCTTTAGCTGCGTTAATGGGTCGATAGGACTGGTTTTCATGACTACAAACCCTATTATAGATACAAAAACCAGTATTGGAATCGTATGAATAATTCTCTTTAGTATGTATATTGGAATCGACATTACTTTTCAGGATCCTTTATATAGATTTCTTCAATATTATACTGAACACCACCAAGAATTGTTGGTTTAATATTTCCCAGGCGATTTCTAACCGCAACAATCCGTAAAGGTGAGTAAAGGTATATCATTGGCAGATTATCATAGATAACACGCTGATATTCATTGTATATTTCTTTTCTCTTTTCAAAATCAAGGTGACTGGCGCCTTCTTCAAATAATCTATCTAACTCTTTTTCAAAAGGCAAAAGTGTATCAGACGATTCAAGATCATTTTCTTTCTTGCGCTGATTGAACATATGAAGTGCGCCATCACTGTTCCACACGTTTCGACCGCTATGAGGCTCAAGCTGACTGCCTGTAAGGCCTATAATTACAGCTTCCCAGTCAAGAGAATTAGAAACTTTTCCAACCAGTGCGTTAAATTCAATTGGTTTAAAATTAACTTTGACGCCTAGCTTCTCAAGATCTTCTTTTATTATAACGCCTATTGCTTCTCTTTCAGTATTTCCAGCATTAGTAAGCAGGTTAAACTCAACTCTTTTGTTATCACGATCATACAGTTTACCATTTTTTATTTTAAAGCCACTTTTTTTAAGGTATTGTTTTGCCTTATCCAGGTCTCTTGGGTGCCCCTGTGCCAGTTTTTCATTCAGATAAATTGATGACAGGCTTTCTGCTGTAAACAACGGGGCACCTACGCCTTGCACAACATTATTAACAATATTTTTACGATCAATAGCCCAGTCTATGGCTTTTCTAAAATTTAAATCCTGAAACCACTTCTGTTTTACCGGATCCACATAATATTCACCTGTTTTTTTGTTTATGCGGTTGTTTAGATTGAATACAAGAAAAGTTGTAGACGTGTTAGGGCCCAGATTATAGATTGTAAAGTCAGAACCAGCTTTTGACTCTCGTTCTTTCATTGTTACAACATCATTTCCAGGTATGTTAGTAATATCAATTTCACCGGCATTAAATTTAAGAATATCTGTATCAATGCTACCCACAATAAAAATAACGTATCTATCAAGGTAAGGGAGGTGATTTCCGTCTTTATCAATCATATAAAAATATGGATTTCTAACAAATTCAACTCTTTGCCCGGGATGATACTGATCAAGTATAAACTTGCCACTAACGACAAAAGATTTAGGATCTGAATCAGCCCCCCAGAATGAGCTAAAAGCAGTCTCACCCTTTTTTACAACAGGTTCCAGAATGTGTTTTGGTGCAACTTGAATCCCTCCCATCATTCTTAGAAAAGGTGCAAACGGTTTTGAAGTTTTAAACTTAACTGTGTATCTATCAATTACCTCTATTTCAGGGAATCTTCCTTCTACAAGAAGGTTATCCCGGGAGCTCGGATTTCCAAAACCTTTTGCTATGATTTCTTCCCAGGTAAATCGTACGTCTTCAGAAGTTATTGGCCTGCCATCAGACCATATTAACCCTTTTCTCAGCCTGAGTGTATATTCAGTATTATCATCACTTACTGAAAACTCAACTGCCATCTGCGGTACTACTTCTCCGGTAAAGGCATCTGTCATCAGCAGGCTGTCAAACATCAGGCTGCTCATTTCAGAAGAGGTTGCATCGTTACTCACCCAGGGGTTAAAAGTTTTCGGCCCCTGCCCTATAGTTGAGGCTCTGAGGGTTCCTCCATATTTACCGGCATCTCCTCTTGCCTGCATATATTCTATGTTATTTATTTCAATAGTTTTGTAGGGTCCCGGGTAAATTGGAGTTTTAATAATATACATCATACTTATTTCATCATCATTCTGGCTCTCTTTAGAAGGTTTATCAGCACAATATGAGGAAACAAAAAGCACAATCAACACCATAGAAGCCAGAACAGTAAGAAAAATCAGCACATATTTAACGCTTTTCAATTCCATAACCTCCTCAATATATTTCATTTTACCAGAGTCATAACTTTGTTGACTACAAAAGATCATTATACTTATGCATCAATCTTTTATTTATCTGTTGTTACACATTTTTGATCTAAAAATAATATTGTTATAATCATTAACTAATGCCGGTTAGCCAAAACAAGAGGGGAAATAAAATGGATTTAAATGAATTCAAAAAGTACCACCTGATAGAACTTCAAAAGGTCATCAATCAACTGTCACATCACTCATTTCTTATTAAGTTAGTATCGATTTTTTTGATATTTGCAGTACTCGTGCTGACTGATAAGGTTACTAACCCTTTTTTCAGTCTTATTGCCCTGCTTCCGCCATTAATTTTCTGGTATCTTGATGCTGTATGTGTTAAAAAAGAACGACTTTATAGAGAACTTTATGATGAAGTAAGAATTGATATACAGGCACAGAAAAATATTGTGCCTATCTTCTCAATGGATACATCTAAATTTGAAAGTCACGATAACTGTAAGCTTTCTCATGTTATTCTTACCGATGCCCTGGCAATATTCTATGGTTTGATATTCCTTGCAGTTGTAATAGTCATTGGTGTGGTACTAATCATTTCAACACTGGCTTAATCTAACTTATCAGGGAGTGATAACATTAAGTCAGTATGATAAAAAGATTGATGCATAACCTGAATGATAGATTTTTTGTTTTCAAATAATGCACTGATCTTATAAAACACTTTTTCTCAGCTAAAAAAACCCGGATTTCTCCGGGTTAAAGGCAACAATCAGAGTACTAACTATGAAAGGGATGTAAGAAGTTTACCCATAAAACCTTTTGTATATTTTTGAAGCTGCTTTGTCAATTCCAGCTTTTCATTATTAACCATTTCAAATTCTTTTTTATAGCGCTCAAGATCCTCTTTAAGTTTTTGTTTTTCTATCATTAGTCCTTCAAGCTCATCTTGAAGCATATTAATAGTTTCATAATGAACTGCTGCTTCATCAAGCACTGATACAGGCTGTTCAGCTGAAATTTTTATTGACAATATGTTATCAATTTCACGCTTACTAATATAGCCGAAGTTAACCAGAATCTCTTTAAATGATAACTCAGAACCTATTTCGTCAGCACATTTCTTTGTATAAAGGGCTTTATCAAGATCAATATTACTTATTCTTCCTGTTCTAACAAGAAATTCGCCCAGCCTTATATTACCTGTTAAAAACAAGACAAAGTTTTTGGCTGATTCATCTTTTATATCTTCAATAAAATTAAGTTCTATTAACTCCAGCAGCAATAAGCAGGCAGATTTTAAGCTTATATTAAGGTTATGAGCTATTTCCAGCATATTCATTCCTGATTTAACATTTTCTAATAACCTGTACTGGCTTTCATTGATTAGTTTAAACCCGGTCATATCCAGAAAAAGCCTGTTTCCATCTTTGCTTAGAGATGGTTTATAGAGTTGTATGATGTCGGTTTCGATTCTATCCAGAAGGCTAACGTCTGAACATGAAGCTATATTTACCTTTAGCTCACAATATATAGCCTGCCTTACCCATAGAGGAAGTTTAAAAATACGTTTTGTCAGTGTTTTATATTGTGAATTATTGATTTCATAATTGTTCATTATTGCCATTATTACTCATCCCTTACTTTTTTAACTCTAAACTATATATGTTTTAAACATCTTAAAGAGAAACCAGCGAAACAGTTTTATCAGGCAGATATTAATAAATAATTTGTTCTCAAAGACACTAATTTAATCATTCTATGCTGATATTAGAATGCTTTTGTATTGTATTCCGTGTGCTCTGTCACAAATAATCAGTTAAAATACTCACATATTCTTTAACCTGTCTCATTTTATTATACCTTTATTTTGGTTTTTTAAAAATATACTGGTTGTATTTTCGATATTCAAAAATAATTTGTCGAGGATCATTTAGCTTGCTATGAGTGTTATTCAATCAGAATTTTTTCGTATTTACAAAATTTAACAATAGCTATTTTGTAATTTCAAAAGTATCCTATTATTGATTAGACGAAATGCATTTTCAAAAGTTCAAAATTTTAAGAAATATATCAAAAAAAATTATTCCTTGTTTAAGATCAGTGCATAACTTAAAAATTTTTCGATTTTCAAAACCCAGATCCCGCCCACCCTAAAGGAAGGCATGGGGTCTCTTCTTTTTGAAAAAAGAAGCAAAAACTTTTCACAGCTGGCTTGCTGACTTCGTATACGTGCTTTGAAAGCCCAGGCCAATCGACTCGTTCAACCCATATCTTCACTTTTAAAATTTTTGAAAATCGAAAACAGAAAATTGATTGTTATAGTTATGCATTAGTCTTTGTTTATTAATCCAACTTTTGCAGGATGGATAAAGCTAAACAAAAAACTAAAGTAATAATAAAGTTCACTCAAACTGGATTCAAATAATGGTAGATAGCAAACAAAAACACTCATTCAGGCTGGTTCTAGAAGAAGACCAGAACGAAGCACTTAGAGAACTGGCATTTAAAATGCGTACAACAAAAACAGCCCTGATACGCAGGGCTATTGATAATCTTATAAACAATCTCGATACCGGATACCAGCAATAAGCTTATTTCAGCATATTAACACCAGGCTCAACCCAGGGCATATCAAACCATTGGGCGACAGTACCTCCAACATCGGCGAAAGTCTTTCTGGTACCAAGATTTTTAGGCTTGATATTGTTGTGATATACTATAACAGGAACTGCTTCACGTGTATGATCAGTGCCTTTTGCAGTTGGGTCACAGCCATGATCAGCTGTAAAAATGAGCAAATCATCATCAGACAAAGCATTTAGCAATTCAGGTATATAACTATCAATTTCTTTCATTGCACCTGCAAAGCCTTCAGGATCATTTCGATGTCCAAAAAGCATATCAGTATCGACTAAATTAACAAAAATTAGTTCAATTTGAGGATTTTCGGGCTTGCTATATGCAATAGGATCAAGTTCAAGCGTTCGTTTAATAGCCTTCAGAGTGATTTCTAAGCCTTCTTTGTTAGAAGCTGTATGGATGGCGTGCGTAACACCTGATTTTACGTATATGTCTTCTATTTTGCCTATAGCTATAACGTTACCCCCAATTTCCTGAACTCTATTAAGAATTGTTGATCGGGTAGGTGGCACAGAATAATCTCTTCTGGCTGCTGAAATTCTTTTATAATTACCAGGAGCACCTTGAAAGGGCCTTGCTATAACTCTGCTTACTTTATGTTCATCGACAAGTATCTCTCTTGCCGTTTTACACCAGTCATACAGCTTTTCCAGCGGTATAGTATCAACGTGACAGGCAATCTGGAAAACACTATCGGCACTTGTATAAACAATAGGATATCCTGTTTTCTGGTGTTCTTCGCCAAGACGATTAATAATTTCGGTTCCTGATGCGGGTATATTGGCTAGAATTTTTTTGCATCCTGTTTTTTCGATAAATTTACTAATTACTTCTTCCGGAAAGCCTTCAGGGTAAGTTCTAAACGGTATATCCAGAACGATACCTGCTATTTCCCAGTGGCCTGTAGTAGTATCTTTGCCTTTAGACATTTCAGCCATAATGCCATATGAGGCGATAGTTTGATCAAGAGGCGGTGTACCGTCAATATCAATAATATTACCCAAACCTAACTTTTGCAGGTTAGGCATATACAGGCCTCCAACTGCTCTGGCAACGTTACCAAGTGTATTACAACTAAGGTCATCTCCATAGTCTTGTGCATCAGGCAATGCCCCGCACCCACAGGCGTCAATAACAATTACAATAGCTCTTTTCATTCATTAATACTCCATGTTTTTTGCAACCCTGGTAAAAAATCAGTGCAAAATTTATAACAACAAATCCATCATTAGTAATACATCAAACATCAGTTAATTAAATCATTGATCATAATATATATTAGCAAAGAAAAAGTTAGAATAGAAAAACTTCTCATATGATTAACATAGAGAGTTGCATAACAAAATCCGAGTATAAAAGTTAGAAAACCGCAACAATTGCGGTCTTCTAATCTACAATTCTTTTTGAAATCAGGTAATTACTTGTTAACGACTTCTCTGAATTGTTTACCAGGTGTAAAAACAGGAACTGTTTTAGCAGGAATCTTAATCTCTGCGCCAGTTTGAGGATTTCTGCCGGTTCTAGCAGCACGCTTACGGGGTGCAAAGGTTCCGAAGCCGACTAAAGTAACCTTTTTACCTTTTGCTACAGTTTTTGCAACTACATCAAGAGTTAAAGAAATTATCTCTGATGCATGTTTCTGGGTTGTTTTTGTCCTTTTTGCTACTTCCTGGACTAATTCTTCCTTGTTCATTCTATTCTCCTCTAACGATAGTTTTACAATAATTTTAATTATATACGGTGCAACAATTAAGACAATACTTTTTTTATAATATTTGCTCTGATTTTAATATTATTTTTGCATTATTTATCATTTAATGTCCCAAAACTCTTTATTTAATAGAGGTTTTGAACTGTTACAATTTATTTCTATAAATAATTAAGAATGTGAATATTAAGTCATTTTCAGGTTAAAATTTCTTAAATTATTCCTGTTCTTTGCGTCTTGAAATAATTATAAGATTTCATCATAGCAATAAGTGCATTTTTTAAGCTTACTTAACAATTAATTTAATAGTCTTTTAGCCTTTTATGTCAGGGTTTGTGCCGGATTGATAAGAAAAAGCCCTGTTTAGCTTGCTATAATAGTAAGAGTCACAATCTTCCTCTTTCTCTTTTGTAACGCTCTTTCAGGAGGTTTTCCGGTTTAAATGAAGTTCAAAAAGACAATAACGGCACTAATACTGTTTTTGTTAATGACTTTACCTGCATATTCCTTTAAAACATCAACGATTACAGATGTTATCATAGATAAATCTGGAGGCAAAAAGACTGAAATTAACCTGAAATCTCAGGGCAGCTTTAAATATTACATTCACGCAAAAGGAAATGAGTTAATTATTGATTTAAAAGGAGCTAACTTTAATTCAGGCGTCATTAATACTGTAGATAAAGACAAACTTGATAATGATAATATAAAAAGCGTTTCATTAGAAAATATAGATAAAGATTTATCCCGGATTATTTTTGATCTAAAAGAAATAAAAGATTTTAAATTTGTTGTTGTGGCTGAAAAAGGCGACCCTGCCCCTTACGGGTTTGGTAATGCCTTGAACGATAAGATCAAGCGGGATAAAAAAACTCCCCAAAAAGAGATCAGTAAATCAAAACAATCAGATGACCTTAATGCTCAAATTTATAGCTCACCTGAATATTCAAATGTTCAGGCTCCACTTAGTGTGGTTAGAGAAGAAGATGAAAAAGCAAGTATAAGTTTTGAGAACACAGAAAATATTGATTTGATAATACCTGAAAGCTTTAATTCTAACAACAGAAGGAAACCTGATACCAAATATGCAATCAGGCTAAATGAAGAAAGTATCCAGCTTCCTGAAAACTACTTTAATGAAGCATATAACTATGAAGAGCCATCCCAAAAAGAGCCTGAAAACATTGTTGAAAAGTATAACGTATCAGTTGAAACCAGGCCCCCAGAACCTGAATATAAGCCCATACCAGCTGATGAACTACTAAAAAGGCTTAACTCAGATAATGTTGAAATGCCAAGACTTGTAAAAGAGCCAGAAAAAGAGAACTCAGACAATGTCAATAGTACCAATAAGCTTGTTATAGAAGGAAAAGATCGTAATAATAGCATCATTTCTTCAGTAAAAGATATGCCAAAAGGACAATTTGTATCAGGACAGCTTAAAAATTACGAGCAAATGGCACCTGATGGCTCAAAAATCATTGAAATAACAAATACAGTAGAAAATAAAAGCGCTCCTAACCATTATTTTGAATATTCAGGGAGCCTGCTAAAACCCAGAGAAATTAATTTATTGCCACTCGGGTTGGCAGAGCAGTTTGAAATTCAAACCAAATCAAAAAAAACAAACTTAAATGCACTGGCTCCCAAACCAACTTACACTTCTGATGGATCTCTGGCCCTGACTATTATTTCTGCTGACGGAATAGAAAATAAGGTAGCAGCTAAAAAGCCTGTGAAAAATGTTTATAATAACAATACCAGTACTGTAAACATTGATGACAAAAGAATAATTGAAATAAATCAAAAAGATGATGATCTCAAAGTTGAGTTCAAAAGACTTATACTTAAAGCAAAAGAACTCTACAATAGAAACCAGATCACTGAAGCTGAAAAGATCTACAAAAAAGCAATCTTACTTATGCCTGATCAACCCTGGGGATACATTACCCTGGCAGGGTTTTATGAAGTTCAAAAAAGGCATAATGATGCAATTAATGCCTATAATAAAGCATTAAATCTGCTGCCTGAAAAAGCAGAAATCATGTATAACCTTGCTATAAACTATTATAAAACAGGAGAATTTACTCAGGCTACTGATTATCTGCATAGAGTCATATCAACAGCCCCCGATTTTACGCTTGCTTATTATAATCTTGGCACCATATATTACAAAATGAAAGACTATGAAAAAGCAATAGATTATCTGGAAAGATCCATACGCCTGAACCCGGTATTAACAGATGCACATTTCAATGCCGGTCTCGCTTATGCAAGCGAAAATAAAACACCTGATGCTTTAAACCACTTTGAAAAATGCCTTTCAGTTGATCCAGATGACAAAGAATGCTCTATAATGCTCTCAAGGCTTAAATAAATAAATCTATTGTAAGTCAGGCATATTAATAATAAAATTAGTTCAAAGATTTATAAATAAAGGATTATTTAGTCTGGACAAAGTAAAACCATTATGATCAGGGTTAATTCAGTTAGCAAAATATTTGATCGAAATGTCGCTATTGATGATATAAGTTTTGAGCTGATACCAGGCAAAATATTTGGACTTTTAGGCCCCAATGGGGCTGGTAAAACAACCTTGATCAGAATGCTGCTTGACATTATAAAACCTGATAAGGGAGATATTGAATTTGAATCAAGAAAACTAACACCTGAAGATAAGAATAAAATAGGCTATCTTCCTGAAGAAAGGGGCCTGTATAAAAACCAGAAAGTGCTTGATACACTGGTTTATCTGGCTATGCTCAAAGGTATGAACGAATCAAGTGCTAAAGAAAGCTCTGAATATTTCTTATCAAGGCTTAATATGGAAATGTATAAGGATCAAAAACTCAGCACACTCTCTAAAGGGATGCAGCAAAAGATTCAATTTGTTGCTACTATTATGTTTGAGCCTTCACTTGTTATTCTTGATGAGCCTTTTTCCGGCCTTGACCCACTAAATGCAAGGATCACAAAAGAACTAATTGCCGAACTCAAAAGACAGGACAGAATTATTGTTCTTTCAACACACCAGATGAACCAGGTAGAAGAACTCTGTGATACTGTCTTGATTATCAACAAAGGCAAAAAAGTTATTAATGGTCCGTTAAAGCAAATTAGAGAAGAATATTCTAAAAATGAGTTGCTAATAAAATCCAGTGCAGACTATTCTTCAATTGAATCAATAGACCGAATAATAGGTGAATTGCAGGGAAAAACCCATCTCGTTTTAAAAAATGGCTTTACTTCAACCAAACTGATAAAAGAAATTATCAACCAGAATGCCACTATAGAACACTTAGAGAAGAGGTTAATACCCCTGGAAGATATATTTATAAAGCTGGTAAGTGAACATGATTACAACTAAAACACTGATAATAGCTAAAAGAGAGTTTTTAACAGCAATAAGGCAAAAAATGTTTCTTATTGTGACATTTGGTATACCGCTATTCTTTATATTCATTGGCTCACTGTCATTACTGCATACGGTTTTTCTTGCCAGTGAAATAACACACAATATCAATTCAATCGGTATAGTTGATAAGGCTGATGTTATAAAATCAAATAACATTGAAGACCTTGTCAACCCAGATATATTGGGTATTAACCTGATCGATAAAGACAAAAGCACTCTAAAACCTATTATTAAAAAGTTTCTTAAGAACCTTAAAATCTATCAATACGACAATTATGAAGACGGATTAAAAGACCTGGCTGAAAATAAGATACATGTACTTTACTATATCCCTAAAACATACGTTGAAGAAGGTGAAATAAGGTCATACTCAAGGAGTGCCAAGATCTTTACCGGTGGAGATTATTTCTTACGATGGGCTATGAGGCATTCTTTACTTACTGATAAAGTATCACCCATTATATTAAACAGAATTCAGGATCCTGTTAGCCTTAACCACTATATTCTAGATAACCAGGGCGTAATAAGCCCTGAAGATGATATTAAATTCTGGGGATCATTGCTGATACCTTATCTGGCCAGCGGTATAATGATGTTAACAATCTTCATACCCTCAAGCTACCTTTTACAGAGCGTCTCTGAAGAAAAAGAAAACCGTATTATGGAAATATTATTGTCTTCTGTCAGCGCTGAAGAACTCTTAACAGGTAAAATGATTGGCCTGGGTGCAGCTGGGTTGATACAGGCCTGTGTATGGCTTATTTTTATAGCTGTACCACTCTCAGTTGGTACAGTATTCTTTAGACTTGACCTGATTACAGTCTTTCTTTACTTTATGTATATTATCCTGGGCTTTTTGCTGTATGGCAGTATAATGGCAGGCATCGGTTCTCTCGGGCATGACTCAAAACAATCAGCACAACTAGCAGGTATATGCTCTGCTATAAGTGTATTACCTCTTCTTTTTATGCCGCTTATAGTTCTCCATCCGAATGGAATACTCTCTCGCATAATGTCTTATTTCCCTTTTACCTCTTCAGTAACAATGATGGTAAGACTTTCTACTAACAAACTGGATATGATTGATGTATTGATAACTATTTTAATACTGGTTCCTTTTATATATTTAGTTATAAAGATGTCTGCAAGAGTTTTTAGAGTAGGCATCCTTATGTATGGCAAGCGATTAAGCTTTCGAGAGATATCAAAATGGATAAGAACAGCATCGTAACTAATACATATGTATTGCTAATAACTGCTATGGTTTTTCTGACAGCATGTGAACCACCTAAAAATCTCAGCGTGCCTGTTATACCAGACTCTGATACTCAAAGAATGGTCTGGCAATATTGGGCTGGGGGACAAAACATTTCTTCATCTCCTGCTTATCATAATGAAACAATCTATTTTGGAACCCATGAAGGCAAATTCCTTGCCATAGACGCTAATAATGGATATGAAAAATGGCATTTCAAAGCTAAAGATTACATATTTTCCAGCCCGGATATTGGTAATGACCATGTTTATTTTGGTTCTGCCGATCAAAATATATATGCCCTTGATGCTACAACTGGAGATGTAAAATGGAAGTATAAAACAGAAGGTGTTGTGAGCTCTTCTCCTGTTTATTACGATGGAACTATCTATACTGGCTCTTATGATGGCTATTTTTATGCTATTAATTCTGAAACTGGCAACCTTTTGTGGAAATTCAAAACAAATGGCGGCATAAAAGCAAAAGCTGCTACTGACGGCAAATCAATATATTTTGGTACTGTTAGAGGCAATCTCTACTGCCTTGACCTAAAAACTCAAAAAATACTCTGGGAAAATACCTTTGAAGAAAGAATTACAAGCGAAATAGCAATCGGGGGAGACAGCATATACATACATCCCCAGGGTAATAAACTTTATTCTATCAATAAATACAACGGTAAATCAAATTGGGCATTTGAATTTAACTTTAGCAGTGAGTATGATTCACCTCCTGCATATGACAATGGCTTTATTTATATTGGTTCCAGAGAAGAGATACTTTATTGCATCAATGCTATAACCGGCAAAGAACACTGGCGATTTAAGGCAGGTGATTCTATATACCCTAAACCACTGATTCACGAAGATACAATTTACACAGGCTCTGATGATAAGTATTTTTATGCTATCGATAAACTTACTGGAAAAGAATTGTGGCGTTTTAAAGCAACTATAAGAATAACCAATCAGGCCTGCTATGGTAATGGTCATGTCTTCTTTATATCGCATCATGGTTTTCTTTATTGCCTCAGGCCAGACTAACACCTCTTAAATCCATTTTAGCAGGCATTGATAGAAATATAATTCTTAAATATACCTTATAAAGAGTCTTTAGCTAAATGTGTCATATTTTTAAAAATACTACCCTTAAATAAAAATTTCTTACAAAACATTAACGTATAAAATATCAAGTAAACACAGGCATTTTGAGGATAAACTTGCAAAAAATTAGCCCGGTTGTTCACTGCATCAATTATTTTATTTGCCAAAGGTGGCCATATTTAGAGATAATTCTAAAATGAAACGTGTCATTGAATTGATGCTTTGCTACGGGATTAATAAGTTTTAGAATAGTGACGAAAAGATAGGTGGTAGTGTATAAATGAAAGTCCAGAATGTTAAGTTAGTTGTTATTATTATATTAACCATTATTTCACTTTGGATTATATCTACCAAACCCTTTATTAAGGGGTTAGATCTCCAGGGAGGAGTGCGAGTAGTACTCGAAGCGCAGACTTCAAAAGAGGTGCCGAAAATAACCCCGGATATCATGTCTGCATTTCAGGCTGCTATGGAGCGCAGAGTTAACGCTCTGGGTGTATCAGAGTCGGTCGTTCAACCTATTGGCGAAAAAAGACTTATGATCGAACTACCCGGCTTTTCTGACCCTGAAAAAGCCAAAGAATATATTGGTAAAACTGCCAGACTGGAATTTAAAAAGATTGAACCTAAAGAAGATGGCACAGTTGAGTGGGTTTCAACAGGTGTTACCGGCAGGGATCTCGGTAAAGCAATAGTTGGCTCTGACCCCACAACCGGATCCTGGCAAATTGACTTTCAACTCAACTCTGAAGGGGCTAAAAAGTTCGGAAAACTTACTACTGAGCTCGTCAATAAGCCCCTGGGAATATTCTTTAATGACGAACTCATTTCATCCCCGACAGTTAATGAGCCTATAACGCAAGGCAGAGGACAGATTACAGGTGATTTTACCTTTGAAAAAGCAAAAGAGATGGTTGACCTCTTGAACTCAGGAGCTCTGCCTGTAGCAGGTGAAATCATTGAAGAAAATACTGTCGGCCCAACACTTGGCGAAGACTCTATAAACAAAAGCTGGCTGGCTGGCATGTACGGATTGGGACTGGTAATGATCTTTATGCTGGCCTACTATAGGTTGCCTGGAGTTGTTGCAGATATTGCATTGCTATTATATGGCCTGTTTGTTTTTGCAATCTTTATAGCTATACCTGTAACGATGACACTTGCAGGTATTGCAGGGTTTATACTGTCTATAGGTATGGCCGTTGACGCCAATATACTTATTTTTGAAAGAACTAAAGAAGAATTACGCCTGGGAAGAACCCTGTATACTGCCATTGAAACTGGCTTTGACAGGGCCTTTACATCAATTTTCGATAGTAATGTTACTACATTGATATCCTGTGCAATTTTATTTGCACTGGGTACCGGTATGGTTAAAGGATTTGCTTTAACCCTGGCAATTGGTGTCGTAATAAGTATGTTTACAGCCATTACAGTCACAAAGGCTTTTCTGCACCTGTTTTCAGGCGGGGGTTACCTTCAGAAGCCCTGGCTGTACGGAGTTAAGGCAGAGGATATCTCTAAAACCAAAAAGTTTGAAGAAACAAAAGCTGATAGAGCAAAATTCGGCGTATTAAAGAAAAGACAGAAATAAAATGGTTCAGGAGGAGTCAAATTGGCTAATATAGGCTTTAAAGGCAAAAATATAATAGATATTATTAAATATAGATATCTGTGGTTTGGTATTACTGCTCTGTATCTCATACCCTGTATTGCTTTTATGGTTTTATGTATGATGAAAACCCCCGAGCATTCTCCTGTTAAACTGGGTATTGACTTTACAGGCGGCACATTTCTTCAGTATGGGTTTGAAGAAAAATTGACAGTCAAAGATTTACCAAGAATACGAAAGGTATTAGACGAGTTTGGTCAGGCAGGAGCCATTATACAGATACAGGAACCTTCAAAAGTATTGGGAAGCCTTATTAAAGAAGATGCGACCACTGAAATAGCACCTGAAAACCATCAAAACGTAGAAGAAAGTACAGGCAATACAGATATAGCAAACGAGACTGTCGCAACTGATCCTGATAAGATTTCAGGAGGTGAAGCAGAAAAGCCCTCAACTGAAAATGCTCTGGAAAGTGAACAACCCGTAAAACTTGATTCCGAAAAAGAACAGGCTGCTACAGAAGAAAAAAATACTGCTGAGAAACCACAACCTGCTAACTCAACAGCAACAGAAGCTAAATCAAATGATCCTGAAACTCATGCTAAAGATGAAACATCGACAGCTGAAAGCAATCAAGAAGACGCCTTAACAACAACCGACGATAGCAGGGTTCAAACCATTATTTCATTCCGTGTTAAGTTTCTAAACGAGCAGGAAACAAAGGATCTAAACAATAGTTTAAGAGCTAAATTCGGCAATTTTTCCATTATTCAGGTAACAGGTATTGGGCCTTCACTGGGCAAAGAACTTTTACATAATGCAATGTTAGCATTGTTACTTGTTTTTGGTGGCATTGTAGCATACCTGACGGTTAGATTTCAGCTCGACTATGCAATATGCGCACTTATTACCCTGTTGCATGATGCTATATTTGTTATTGGTATTTTTGCCTTCCTGGGGTTGACCTTCAACACAGAGGTTGATAGTCTTTTCGTAACTGCTGTCCTTACGGTAATTGGTTTTAGTGTTCACGATACTATTGTTGTATTCGACAGGATAAGAGAAAATGCCAGGTTCCTTTCCAAGAAAAAATCATTTAATGAGATATGTAATGATAGCGTTAATCAAACACTGGCAAGAAGTATAAACACCTCTGTAACAACACTTTTTGTATTGTTAACTCTTTATTTCTTTGGTGGCATAACAACAAAAGATTTCGTACTTGCGATGACACTTGGTATTGCAATCGGTACATACTCAAGTATCTTCTTTGCATCAGTTTTACTGGCCTTCTGGCGGGATATCAATGCCCCTAAAAAGAAAAGAAGAAAGGTAACAGCGCAATAGTTGGATAAAAACGTCAAGAGAAAAAAGTCTGCAGCTATTTTATCTGTAATATCCAATACATCGCTGGTTATTATAAAGCTTATTGCAGGTGTTATTACTGGTTCAGTTGGCATTATCTCTGAAGCTATTCACTCGGGTATAGATTTAGCAGCATCTCTGATAGCTTACTACTCTATAAAAATAGCAGCTATACCTCCTGACGAAGATCACAAGTTTGGCCATGGCAAATTCGAAGATATGTCAGGGCTTGCAGAAGCCATTTTAATCTTTGTAGCATCATTTTTCATCTTAAATGAATCTGTTCAAAGGCTTTTAGATGATGATATACACCATATTCAAACAGGTCTTGGCATCATTGTAATGGCTATATCTTGCATTACTAACTTTTTTGTCAGCCAGTATCTTTTTAAAGTGGCAAAAGAGACCGATTCTATTGCTCTTGAGGCAGACGGAAAGCATCTTCAAACAGATGTTTTTACGTCTCTCGGGGTTTTAATTTCTCTTATAATAATCTCTTTTACAGGATATGTATGGATAGATGCTGTATCCGCAATTTTAATAGGCCTGCTAATAGCTTATATGGCTTATAAACTGGTAAGAAAAGCCTTTAACAACCTTGTCGATATTGCCCTGCCTGAAGAAGAGGAACAGATTATCAGAGATATACTTGCTAAATATAGCGATGAAATAGTCAGTATACATCGGTTTGCGACAAGAAAATCAGGTTCTAAAAGGATTATCAATTTTCATTTGATGATTGATGGCAATTTGACTATAAACCAGGGGCATCTTTTGTGTGATCTTATTGAAGAGGATATAAAAAGTCATTTCGATGATAGTATGACATCAATACATATTGAGCCGTGCACAGATGATTGTGAAAGCTGTCACCTGCAACAGGTCGCCCCTAATACCTGTCAAAAGAGAAACAATAAAGCTATGGAGAATTTTTAGCTCCTTAACAGCTTAATAGTAAGCTATTTATTAACTTTATTGTTTTTTTTGTGTTTTCTGGCCTTCTTCTGGCTGTGCATTTTGTCTGGAATGCTCTTCAGGAATTTTTACAGGAGGTCTATTTTTATCTTCAGGCTTTTTAGCTTTAGTATTCTTCTTTTTTTCCGGCCTTTTTAGTTTAATAGAGTAAGATGATATTCTCTCAACACTACAACTGTATGCTGTAAGCTTAAGATAATAATTATTGGGCATATAGAGTGTTACATTGCCAGGCTTTGCTGTCTCACCAAAAGCTGTAACACTTGAATCACAGGGGCTAAATTTATGCTGCCGGCCAAATTGATCTATTCCGTTGAGTTCTTTGATGTATCGCCTGACACTTTTTCCCCTTAGTTTTTCATTTTCTGCTTTTCTAAGCATATATCTGGTTCCATAGAGCAGGTTTGCTCTAATGATGCTGTTTCTGGCATCATGTTTAACACTTTTAGAGTGATAATAGTCATAAACAGTGTATACAAAAAAAAGAATACCCAGAATGCTTACTATTCCACCAAAAACGGGCACCAGAGTCCGATAAGAAAATATTTTTTCAAGCTTTTTTTGTAGTTGTGATTTTTTTTTATATTTACTTTTTTTCTTTTTGCGTGGTTTTTCGCCAAATTCCTTTACCTTCTTTTCAATTTTTTCTTTGAAAGGAAGTTTTTCAAGGATTTTATTCAGTATTTCTTTAATTTTTTCTTTCATTTTTGTCTTTTTTCATACTTTAATCGATTTTTTTTTTAAATAAATCAGCTTTTAAAAGGATAATTATAAAGTTTACAGATTTTTTTAAACAATAGCTATTTTTAGAATTCTAGAAGCATGACCACAAATTCTTTTTGAAGAGTGTTTTTACGTCGTTACAGAGAGTATAAATATTACTAAATAGAGGAGGTTAAGCATTTAGAATGCGTATTATCCCTATATGCAGGAGTTCAAGCTTTTTCGTCAATAATTTGCCTTATTTGCAATGTCTATTATTAAGAAATGTAAATTATCCTCTTCGGCACTGCCTGCACGGATTCATAGTAAAAACAGATCCTTAATGACAATAATTCCTAACAAGGGGTTTGTATTCTGACATTAATCATCAAAAATCTTTATATTTCAATATGATTAGCCCGATAACAATAGCTAAAAAGTTTGGCAACCAGGCAGCAATAAACGGATGAAAGGCCCCTATGTTGCCAAGAGCCATTGAAAGTGGCCAGACAAAATAATACAAAAGTATTACAAACATACCAACTGTATAACCCAGAAACCTCGATGTACGGGGCATATGAATACCCAGTATTAGACCTACAATACCCATAATGATAGATGCAAGAGGCTGAGAATATTTCTGGTGGTAGCGCACTTTAAAATAGCGGGCTTCTTCTGCGTGTTTTGAATCCATTAGGAGTTCAATATAGTTTTTGACTTCCAGTATATTCATATTTTTAGGTTTTTTAAGAGATTTTTTTAGCAGAAGATAAGACTGATTGTTTGAAGGGACAAAAAGTTCAGCAAATATGTTTGTACTCTGGTAAACCCCTGATTCTGTCAGCTTATAGGCTATACCATTTTTAAGTTGCCAGTTATTATTAAGCCATTCAGCCTCTTCAGCAGCAAATATTTCTTCAATGCCTTCACGGGTTTCGCTGCCTGGCTTAAAATTTATAATACGAATATTTTTAATATTCTTTCCATCAAAGGATTCTATCAATATAACCTGTTTAATAACGTCTTCTTTAGTCTTATCGACGTAAGTAAAGTGGTTACTGACAAGTTTTCCATCATATTTGAGTTTTTCCTGAGCGAGGCTTGCTTTAGGTACGAGTGTTTCGTTTACTGTAAACCCTATTATGCTGCCAATGATGCCCAGTATAATTATAGAGCCCAGCATTCTATAAACACTGATGCCGCAGGCACGAAGGGCAGTCACTTCAGAATCCTTGCTCAGTCTATCGAAAACGAGAAGTGAACCTATTAGAATACCCATAGGGAGCGATTTTACAATTACTTCAGGAAGCTCATATGTTATAAAAAGAAAACCTTCAAAAGGGGTTAGCTGGCCTGCTACAACTTCTCTTATAACTTTTGGAAGTAACTCTGGCGCAATCCAGACAATAGATACCAACCCAAGACCAAATAAAAAAGCCCATAAAACCTGAGTGAATAGATATTTATCCAGAAGTTTCAAGGTTTAATACCGTTTCTATTCTATATCGTCATCAATAAGTTCGTCTTCATAAGGCATATTGCTATAGACAGTTTCCAGACTTAGCTTAACATGCTGGCTTCGTTCATCAATAATGGGTGAATCTCCCCAAGAATAAACAATACCATCTGTAGAGACCTGATAATTTTCTGTAGGGGCTGCATCAAATTTAAGTTCTACATTAATGCCAAGATTATTTATTTCACCGTCAGCAGCGTAGCAAAGGTTGATTTCGGCCAGTTCTTCGACGTCTTCTGGCTGGTCTTTGCCAAATCGCTTTTTTAAAACTTCTTTTACAGCTGATTCTTTGGATAATTCAAACATAACTTTCACCAGTTTTATCGATTAATTTTATGAATAATTCAACTTTACCCTGTGAATACTTTATAATTATAGGATAAAATTTTATAAGTCACAAAGTATTTTTAAAATAGTTTAAAAGCTGGAGCATTTTATGGATAAGCTTGAAAAGTTTCTTGAATCAAACCCCTCATCGCAGGAAACCATAGAATATTGTGTAAGTCTTGTGGAAGAAGACCCGGCAAACCTTAATGCCATTATGGTTCTAGGTAATACATATGCTATGGAAGGTGATCTTGAGCAGGCTATAGATATATACAATAAGGCTGTTCAGGTTTCTCCATTGAATGCGCAGGTTTATGTCAATCTTGGATCAGTCTATGTTATGGATGGTGACTATGAAAAGGCCATTGAAAATTATAAAAAGGCAATGAACCTGGACCCTAAACACATATCAGCAAAGCTGAATCTAGCTAATATACTGGCTACCATAGGAAAAGAAGAAAAAGCAATTAACCTTTATAAAGAAGTAGCCCGGATGAACCCTGATAACCCCGAGATACACACAAATCTTGGCATTACATATTCTGAAATTTACCAGTATGACAGGGCAATAGAACATTATATCAGAGCTATTGAACTGGCACCTGACGTTGCATCAAATCACGTTAATCTGGGCAGTGCTTATCTAACCTGTCGCAATTTTGATGAGGCTATAGACAGTTATCAGAAAGCTATTCGTCTGAATCCTTATGATTATAAATCATATATCTGTATTGGAAACGCCCTTGCTGAACAGGGAAAGAAATTCGAAGCCATTGAAAGCTACAAAAAAGCCATCGCTATCGAACCCGGATATTATAAATCTTACCTTTGTCTAGGTATTATACTGAGTGAACTGGGCAAATATGATGAATCTATTAAATATTACCAGAAAGCTATTACTGCTAACCCTTATGACAACCAGAATTACATAATGTTGGCTAATGCATATTTTGATGCAGAGATGTATGAAGAAGCCATAGAAAACTATAAAAAGTCAATAGAAATGAACCCCAAAGATGTAACAGCCTATATGTCACTTGGCAACCTTTTAAGATCAAATAACAAGCTTGAAGAATCCATTGGCTGGTATAGAAAAGCCTTAAAAATTGACCCTGAAAACAACGAACTTCTTCTTCTGTATTCTGACGCAGTTGAATCACTCAACAAAATGCAGGATCACCTGGCCTTTGCAGAACTTAATGACCCGGAAGAAGTAGATTATGACAGTCTCATAGATTCACTTGCTGATATACTCAAAGGAGATAGTGAAACATCGGAAGAAATTAAGAAATATATACCTATAGTAAATATGTCTGAAAACAATGTGCAGGCTTATGTCTTTCAGGGAGTCAATCTGGCCCACCAAGGAGAATTTGAACAGTCCATACAGTGCTTTGAGATTGCACTTGAACTGGAACCAGATAACTATAGCATATATTTTAACCTTGCCAATACCTGTGCAAAAATGGGCGACATAGAAAATGCACTGATTAACTATAAAAAAACCATTGAAATCAAATCTGACTATATGCCGGCATACCTTAATTATGGTAATACACTGGCAGATAACGCCCAGTTTGAAGAAGCTATTGATTATTACCGCAAAACCCTCAAACTGGATCCTCAAAATTTTATGGCTAACTTTAATATGGCTATTACACTCGAAGAAACCGGCTACCTGAAAGAAGCTATAACCCACTACAGAAAGGCTGTAAAAGAAGAGCCCGAAGATACAGAAATTAATTTCTATTTTGCTAAAGCCCTGCTTAAACAAAAAGACTACGACAGGGCAATAAAACACTTTAAAAAGATACTTAAGATAGATAACAACTACCCCCAGGCCAGTTATTATACAGGAGTTTGCTACTATAACATAGGTAAATTTCCAAAAGCAGAAGAATTTCTACTGGAAGCACTTGCTATAAACCCTGAAATGCAAGAAATTCACCTGATGCTTGGCAATACATACCTTGAAGTAGGTGAATATACCAGGGCAATAGAAGAATATTCCCGCTATATTAGCACTAACCCTGAAGACACTGAAGCACTCTACAGGCTTGTCAAAGCATATCTTGTTATAGATAACCCGTTTGAAGCAGTTAAGAACTATTACGAAGCTTTTAAGGTTGATTATGACCAGGCACTTATATTTTTCAACCTGGGCAACAAGCAATACAAGCTAAAAGAAAAAGAAGCAGCCCTTGATAATTACCTGAAAGCTATTGAGGCCCAGCCCCGCTTTGCAGGTGCATACTATAATGCAGGGGTAATCTATCAAGAGCAAAACGCTCTCAATGAAGCAATTGAATGCTATGAAATGGCAATAACTCTTGATAAAAGTATAACAAAGGCCTATAATAATCTTGCACTGGCTTATCACAAAAAAAATGAAGCCAAAAAAGCTATGGAATACTTTGAGCTTTCAAACCTGCTTAAAGGAGGCAATTAATAATGACGTATGGTGGTTATTCTGAAGTACCTACGATGCCTGACAGGCTTATTAGCGCAGGATCTTATATGACAATGGGGCTGGTAGGCTTTGTATGGCTTATTGTCGTATCGCTACAAAAAGGCGTCTTAAAAACTTTCCTTAAATATCACATCTTTCAATCAATCTTTATTACCGTTCTGGTGGCAATTTTTAATATATTAATAGGTATATTTTTAAAATATGCTTTACTTATACCTGTTGCAGGAGATGTTGTAGCCCTAATTGTAGGCTTCTTGACCATGGTTGTATTTGGTGATATGTCTATTATTCACCTTTTATTTAGCCTTATTGTATTATATTTTGCCATTACAGCATTGCTGGGCAAATATTCATATTTCCCGTGGATATCAGATAATGTTAGACAGCTTGTAGGTAATATGCGTTAGCCTTTTAGATTCTGGCTTTTGCCTTTGCTATTTTTGAAATCCTCTCATACAGTATTGAGGCTAATTCAATGGTGGGTGAAGTTATTTCAATATTTTCAGGCAGGTATTTTTGAGCGTTTTCTTTATCCAAAACAAAAATTTCGCAGTCTTTTAGCTGACTGCCTTTAAATGTACATCCGGCAAATTTTGTTTTCTCGAAATTTACGCTTGAATTGTTAAAACTGGCTTTTAGAAAGTTGCAGTTCTTGAAAATACCGTCATTTCTGCTTAAATCTGAATTGACAAACCGGGTTTTATAGAAATTACAGTTCTCAAAGAGAGAATTTTCAATATTCAGGTCGAAAAACAGTGTATTTGCAAAGCTACAATTATAAAAATGACAATCTTTTATAGTTATAGACTTTACATTAGCACCTTCCATAAAGAGGTTTTCAAGCAGGCTATAGTTTTCAAACCGTACATCTTTAATAATAGTGTTGCTTATGCAGGCATTTTCAAGGTATGCATCGTCAAAGACAGTTTGTTTTATTATGCTTCCAGTAAAATTAGCATTATTAAGGTTGCAAAGTCTGAACTCTACATTGCTGATAATAGATTCAACTGCCTGAATGTTCCTTAAGTCACTACCTTCATACTCTACCTGTGCCTCTTTTTCTGATATATGGGTAATAATCTTCTTGATAAAGTTTGTATGAACCAACTCAGCATTATTAAATGAGGCATCTTTAAGACTGACATTAGCCATGTTTGTATACACCAGGCTTGAAGAATTCATTTTAGCCCCTGAAAGATTGGCATTTTTAAAATTAATAAAATCAAGAACACTGTTTTCAAAGTTTACATCCTGACAGTTAGTATCGTTTAGCTTTGAATATCTGAGATCGCACGATTTAAAATCGTATTTTCTCAGGTCACGGTTACCAAGATCAAGCTGATAGGCAAAAGAAGATAATTTATAAGAGTTTTTGCTGTTATCAATCAGTATAGCCTCACCGTTAGAGAGTATACCGGCAAAGGCAGGTTCTATTCTTCTGTTGAAATCGAGAAAATTATCTTCTTGAAGCTGTGAAATAAGCTCATTATCAAGGTCAGTAAACGTCATTAGCTATCTTGACCCCCTTCTATCAGCCAGATTTATTTTTGAAATAGTATTTGTCTCCTGCTCAGAAACAAACAGGCTGTCATTATTGTCAAAATACAGGTAATATGGTTTGTTTAAGCCTGTTACTATGGTTGAAGTATCACCCTGTTTATCAACAAGGGCAATGCTGTTTGAAAGATAGTTAGCTACATAAAGGTTTCCGACAGGGTCGATAGCAAGGCCAATAGGGCCATTAATATCTTCAGATTTGGCAAAAACACTTTTGTGACCTGAAGGTGATATTTTATAGATAATATTTTCTGAATAATTAGCAACATACACGTTATTATTATTATCGCTGACTATTCCAGTAGGGCCATTAAAACCTTTTGCGAAAGTCTTTACTGCGCTTCTGGCAACAGGTTTACTGCTATAGCTAACCTGACTGACCTTTTCAAGAGTACTTTTAGGACTAATTGTAAGCTTTCCACTGCTGCTGGTATCTTCGATAGACATAAAGCTAACAGCTATTTTTTCTTCTTCTGTTTCTTTTTTCTGGTATTGATTGTTATTGGGCGTTCGTGATGAAGAGGCAGTAGAATATTTTTCCCAGAATTTATCAGTATTCTGGGTCTTGCTAGCTGTAGATACTGTTGTTGTTTCCTGTTTGGTAATAACTTCAGATTCTATTGTTTCTTCCTTTATTCTGTTATCTTCTTTTTCAACAAATTCATTAGTAGCAAGAGCTTTGCTCATAAGCGCTCTTTCTCTTTTTGACATACTTTTAGTGTTTTCAGCAGGTTTTTTATCACTTTTGGCAGAAGCTACATTCTTGTTTTCAGTAATTTCAACAGTTAATTTATCTTCAATATTTTCTTTATCATTATTTTTTAGTGTTATATTATTTTCTGTTTTAGTTTTATCAGTAGAAATGGTTTCATTTTTAGTTATTTCTTTACGGGCAACAACTGTTGTATCTTTTGCTGAACCTGAATCTGCAACTATGTCATTGATTTTCATTTCTTCGGTCAGTGTTTTTATTTTTAGTTGAGCATCACGATACTTATCTGATCTCTGGTTTACCAGTTTCAGGAAGCTAAGAGCTTTTTTATAGTCTTTTTTCTGAATATATATCAGTCCCAGATCATAATTGACGCTTGTATCATTGTTATTAATGCTTAATACCTTCTGAAATGCTTCTTCTGCTTTGTTAAGGTCGCCTGTATACCTGTAGATACTACCCAGGTTGTAATAGGCATCAGCAAATTCAGGATCTAGTTTGACAGCTTTTTCGAATTCTTTTATGGCATCAGTAGTGTTTCCTTTAATGTAAAGGTCAAGGGCCTTGTTATAGGCCTGTGCTGATTCTAAATTAAACCCAAAAGCCTGTGGTGTAAAGCATAATAAAATTATTAATGATGCTAAAATAGTGGTGTTGCGTTTATTTAATATCATCCCCTGCTCCTCATTTTCAAATTTATGTTCAAACTTGAATTCAAATTTTAATGTTCTGTTGAAAAAAGTCCTAATTAGCTAATAATAGTGTAGATGCGGTATTATAATCCTGTCAAAAAAAGCGTTGTAATAAAATGCTAACGCCAAAAGGCTTTTATGAGGGGCTTTTTGCGTGCAAGAATATTTAATTTTTCTTAATATTTTAAAAATACCAGACATCTGCTAAGAAAATTTCATTTTTAAATAAACTAAAATGCTGTTATAATTGAATATCGTGTTGAATCCGGTGTGCCCTGCGGGGGTGGTTTAGCCGGAAGCGTTCATTAACAGATAAAGGGAAAGGATCAAATCGTGAAAACCTTTAAACTGCCTATAAATCAAAACCCAAGAATAGGGAGTAACCAGAAAATAACAAAAGACATGTTTTTTGACCCGGAAGGCTACAGCGCAGCAGAGCTGGATATAAAGGTAACAGTAGGCGGAACTATTGATGGCTTTGTGCTTGGCGTCTGGCGCTGGAACGAAGAAATGGACAGACCTTTTAGAGTAAACACAACCACCCTTCTTATATTCTCTGCTGCAGGTGAATTGCAGCCTGCACCTGACGTTGTAAGATGCGGGGGTCTGGGTGAAATATTATCTTACGGAGACAAAGTCAATATAGCAGGCTGGTTCCACGATGGCGAAGCCGATAAAGGCCGCAGATGGTACATAAATTCTGAATACGAATATATTGATAGCAATACTATAAAGCTTTTACCTGCAGAATATAAGCTAAACCTTGTTGAGGGGCAAAGATTTCATATTTCACCCGCAGAGGTAACCTTTGTTCAGGAAATTAGAACCAATAAACGCCTGACCTGCGTTACTCTGGAAGAAGTTAAAGGTTCTTTTGTGAAAAACATTCACAATTTTAGCATTGAGGCTTATGCAACATTTATCTAGCTTAAAGCCTGATAGGAAACCTGAAACACAGCTGGTAATAGGCTTAATGACAGGCACTTCAATGGATGGCATTGATGCAGCATTAGTTAAGATTAATTTTGAACAAGAAAAAGACTTTAAACTTCCGGGCATACCTGCGTTGAATGTTGAATGCCTTTCTGCTGATCTTTATCCTTTCCCTTCTGAAGTAAAAGACGTTCTAAATAAAGTGATTACAGATGGAGATATACCTCTAAAGGATTTATGCAGCCTTAATTTTATTATTGGTGGCCTTCTGGCCGATGCAGCACTGAGCATATGCGATCAATGCAATCTGGATATCGCTGACATATCACTAATTGGCTCGCATGGACAGACTATATACCATTTGCCTTCTGATGAAATATTTTGTGGATACCCTGTTCGCAGTACACTGCAAATAGGAGAACCTTCTGTAATCGCACAGAAAACAGGTATAACAACAGTAGCTGATTTCAGGCCTGCCGATATTGCTGCGGGGGGACAGGGGGCGCCTCTGGTATGTTTTGCTGATGCAATCTTTTTTGCTGATACCGGAAAAACTATGCTGGTTCAAAATATCGGTGGCATATCTAACGTAACGGTTCTGGGAAGAGATAACCGTTACTTCGCTTTTGATAACGGCCCCGGCAATTCTTTAATAGATCTTCTTGTCAGGAAATACTTTGATAAAGACTATGACATAGATGGAGAAATTGCCAGTGCAGGTCATATCGATGAACACTGGATTGATAGAATACTTGCTGATGAGCCTTATTTCAGGGTTCAACCTCCCAAATCAACCGGCAGAGAGCTTTTTAATTTAAATTTTATAGAAAAATATATCAACAATTACCCTCTAAATTCAGCTGAATGCACTATAGCAAGCGTAACAGCATTAACTGCCAGGGTAATAGCACAGTCTTACAGAGATTTTATTCTGCCATACTATTTGCCTGATGCTGTCATAATTGGCGGAGGAGGTGCATATAATCTATTTCTGCTTGACTGTCTTAATCGTTATCTTGATAGAAGCATACCTGTTAAAACTCACGAAGATTTTGGCATATCTAATAAGTTTAAAGAAGCTATTAGCTTTGCTATTCTGGCATTTGTTTCTTACCACGGGCTGCCGGGTAATATTCCTGAATGCACAGGGGCTAACAGGCCTGTAGTTCTGGGCAAATTCATACCGGGCTGGCGCTCTCAGAACTTTAACAAGGCTTCTTTTTGACCTTTTTAACTTCCCTTTACCCTGCATATTAACTTTGTAAATTTTGAAAACGGGTAATTCTACTTCTGAAAGATATTGACAATACTATCAGATTGATCAAATATAATGACAAAAACACAAAATAAGAAAGTAAAAGCGGCTTGCTAAAAAAAATCATTATAGAAGATGACAATAAAGCTGTATTGCTTATTATACTTATATTTACAATGCTCTATGTATTAACATTTGGTCGCTGGGGGCTGGTTATCATAGACAGTTTTAGAGAACCCTTTATTGCGAGCCAGATGCTGGAAGGAGCTGTTCTCTATAAAGATTTAGCATACCTCTTTGGCCCTTTCATACCCTGTCTTTATGCAGTATTGTTCAGTCTTTTTGGGGTTAACCTTATACCTCTTTATCTGATTAACGGCCTGATGACTTTGCTTTATAGTTTGATACTATATTATTTGTCAAGGCAAATTCTTTCTATAAAGTCTTCTGTAGTTGTTGTGCTGCTTTTTTTCTTTGTATGTGCCTTTTTTCCAACGTTGAAAAATTATATTTTTACTTACACAGCATCAGCCTCGTATGGCAGCTTTTTTGCTATTGCTACTCTGGCCTGCTTTGTCTATCATTTTAAATCTCAAAAAAACAACATACTTTATTTTGCAGCTTTATTAAGTGCTTTAACCTTTTTAACAAAACATGAATTTGCTGTTGCAGTAAGTCTATTATGGCTTTTTTACTTAATATTCTCCAGATTTTTTATCTCAACGTCTTTAAAAATATATATTTTACCAATCATTCTTTTTGCTGCAATAGCTGTTATACCTTACTGGCTGTTTATTGTGCCAGCCGGCTATTCAAATATACTTGCAATAGTTATGCCAGTAGAGGCAATAAACTCTCTTGAACATTATCATCATTATTTCATCAGATCAGGTATTACACTTGAATCTGTAACAGCAGGGGTTTTCTTCTTTGCATTTTTTGCTTTTATTTCTTCAGCAGTAATTTTGCTGGCATATTTCTATCAAATATACCGTCAGAAAAGTCTTTATCTTCCTTTAGTTATAACAACTCTTGCTCTAATGGCTTTTTGCGGGTGGCTTTATTTATCTCCGGGGGCAGCCAGAATAGTTGCGGCTTTCACCGGACAAAACTTTATGAAATTCTTTGCTGGCACTAACTTTATTATACTAATAGTTGCTATTATTTCTTATAGAAAACTTCGAGGAGATATCAAGCATAAGATATTATTTCTATATTGTATTTTCAGCATATTTATATCTTTAAGAAGCCCTTTATTCTTAAGCCTTGAGACTTATGGTATTTATTATCTCCCAGTGGGTTTAATTATACTAATATATTTCTTTAAAAAAATTATTCCTGAGTGGCTAAAGTCTTATTTTAATACACAAAAATTGCATCAGTCAGTCAATGTGCTGTTTTTCCTGATAATATGCTTTTTTCTCTTTACCTCTACCGGGTTATACATTAAGAAAAGTTATCAGCTAAAATACGGTGATAGAGGGTTTATTATGGTAGAAAACTCTCTGGGTAAATACCTGGAAAGCGTGCTTACCTTTTTGAGAAGCAATACTGTTGAAGGGCAAGTAATTTATGTTATACCAGAAGAGAGTTTTTATTATTATTTTACTAAAACCAGAAGCCCTTCGAGATATTTTTACACAGATGCAGCATGGTTTAAAGGCAATAAATCAGCAGAATGCCAGCTAATAAACGATCTAACAAATAGAAAACCAGAATATATTATAATATCAAATATAAAAAGAAACTCATATGGAATCAAAGCTTTTGGTGAAGACTTTTGCAGTGATTTAAACAGCTGGATACATCAAAATTATAGTATAGAGAAGATAATCTCCACCCGGTTTGCCCTTAATGAAGATTATTATTATCAAATATTTATTTATAAACCTAATTGAGCTGGTTATACCAGTTTTAGATTATTGATTGCAGGCAGTTATAAAGCCCGTATTCAACAACAAAAAATCCTCCTCTGGCTGTCAGTGAGCAAAGGAGGATTTAAAAACTTTTCTATCTTTTATCTATCCCTCTAGAATATAGCCAACAAGCGAAAGTTGCCTGCAACGTTTAATAGCTCTGGTGAGCATTCTCTGGTGAAGGGCGCAGTTGCCTGTTATTCTTCTTGGTAAAATCTTGCCTCTTTCTGTCAGGTATTTTTTGAGCTTTGGAGCATCTTTAAAATCAATCAAAGTTACTTTATCGGCACAAAAATTACAGGTTTTTCTTTTTCTACGAGCATCTGACATTTTATCAACTTCTCCTTTATAGAACTAAAATGGTATTTCTTCTTCATCGATGAGATCATCGGGAGTTATATTATAATCATCCGCTGATGGAGGCGGTATATCATCCTCTATTTCATCAGCTCCTGTTTTTTGATCTTTAACAGACTGAATAATTTCAACATTGTTTGCATCAAGTTCAATGCCTTTTTTATCTATGCCGCTCTGGTCTTTATAGCTATTGGTTTGTAATCTGCCGTCAATAACGACTGTTTGCCCTTTTTTAACTGTTTCTGCACAGGTATCAGCAAGTTTCCTCCAGGTGATAACCCTGACCAGATTAGGGCCTTCACTTTTTGAGGTCATCACATTAACAGTAAAAGTTGTTACAGAGATATTGTTTTGTGTAAAGCGCTTTTCAGGATCTTTAACTACTTTTCCCATTAAGACAGCTTTGCTTATACTCATTTTGGCTCCCATTATTGTTTGTTGTTAACGGTTTCTCTCACTTTTACAGGCCTTGCTATTGGTGCAGCAGTGGCAAGTGCCTTTTCAACCTTTTTTTCATCCATTTTGAGGATCATTTCACGAATAACATTTTCATTCAGTTTCAAATTTCTTCTCAGAGCTGTTATTTTATCAGCTTCAAGTTGAAAAATGGATTCAACATAAAAGCCATCTCTGAATTTATTTATTTCATAGGCTAATTTTTTTCGTCCTATTTTTTCTGTTTTTAATATTTTGCCATTCAGATTTAAAATGTAATCCTCAACGGTTTTTATTGCTGCTTCGACACTATCTGGGTCGAGAGTTGGCCTGAAACAGTAAATCATTTCGTAAGTATTCAAAGTTATATTTACACCTCCATAAATTCATACCTTATTACAGGCAATTAATACTAGCACAATCATAGATATGAAATAAACCATTTCTTTTAAAGATTGTTACATAAAGGGTTTATTTTGTTCACACTACGCTAAAGAGTTGCATAAAGACAGGATACACAAATGAAAGCATAAAAACAAGCATTAAGACCCGTAATACATTTTTTTTAAGTGAAAACAAGCACTGAAGATAAAAGATTAATGTATATAATAAACGCCATAAGTAATCATATTAAAGCGGATAAATGGCGAGTGTTTTAGAATTATTTAATTCTTTTTATAGCCTGGTATAGTAAGAAATAAAAGACTCTCACCGAAGTGGACTAAGAGATAGTGTGAGAAAATAGAAACCAAAACTAAACGACATAAAAAATTAAACAATTCTAAAAGTCTCTTTTTCAGGTTATACATCAGTTTTATATTAAGAATTGTAAAGACTAATCATAAACTAATTGAGAGTTTTTCTCATTTGGTTTATGATTAGTCAATTCTACAATCAGGCTAAAATCCTTTATCTGTAAGTTATATCAAAACTTATTTTGTTTATATTTAATAATAAAAGTTAAAATGGGATGAATAAGCTTTCTCTGGCAACCAGTATTTTTAAAACAATGGAAACGGATGCTTCTATGGCATTATTTATGCGTGACACAGGTGGGTGCCTTGTGCCAAAGCTAGCAGTATCCAGAAGTGTTGATGAAGCCAGAGAAATAACATTTGCTGAACTAGCTGAATCTGCCATATTTTATTTTTCTATTGCGCCAATTGCAATATTAAATTCAAAAATCTTTTCTAAAGTCTTTAAAAACAGCTCTAAAGAAATTGCTCAAAACATTAAAACTCTTGACAAACAAGCAATAGATAAAGTTAGAAACATTAAACTGGCAAAAGTTGGTCGTATAGGTGCTTCTTTTAGTATTCTATTGCCTTTGATTTATGCAATAGCACCTATCAGAAATCTTATTACCCTTAAAAAAACAGGTAAAGAAGAATTTATAAAAGTTGTTAACCTTAAAAAAAGTAATAATAAACCAAAGAGCAAAGGTTTAAATAGGTCTGAAAAAATTAAAGCAGAAGAAAAAGCCAGGCAAAACTCTATTAAACTGTTAAAAAAACTGGGAGCAATAACAATAACTGGCTTAACTGTTACGGCCGGGTTTATTTCACTGGCCAAAAACCCGACTATATTTAAAAAAGCAGAACCGTTTATTAATGGTCTTATCAAAAAACTTGATTTTAATGGAAATAATGCAACACTTAAACAATTTGGATATCTTATAATGCCTGTCAGCGTCGGAAGTTATTTAGCTGCATCAAGAGACAAATATGAAGTTCTGGAAAACATTCAGAGGTTTGCTATTACTATACCTATGATGTTCTTTGGGCAGGATGCCATTGAAAAAAGGATTTATAAATTCTTCGATAAAAAGTTTGGCTCTAACCTTACGACAGGCAACAGTATCAAAACGTACAAAGAAATATTTGCTGAAACCACAAATCAAACCAAAAATCTTAAAAGTAAAAATTGGTCTATTGCCCTTGCATTTCTGATTAATACATCTCTTATGGCAGCAGCAGTAGGCCTGTTAAACCGTGTGGCAACTAAAAAACGTTATATACGTTCTCAAAAAGAATTATTTGCAAACAAGCCATTTGAAAATCAGGTTCTTAAGTGGCAAAATGGCTTTCACCAAAAACAATACAGGCGGCAGTTAAGTCAAATAACCTGATTAGTATTAGAAGTCTCTCTCTAGTTAACGTTTTTCAACATCTTTTGCTTCACTCAGGCGAAAAATATAATAACAGGGGTCTCAAAATAACTATACCATTCCACGTAAAAATTAATATATGCTGATAGAATTCAGTAGGGTGTTTTTGCCTGCACAGCGGGCAAAAACACCCGGCCTCTATAATCTGGAATCTATTCATTACTTTCAAGGATCAGTATAAAAGTTCTCAGATAAAAGAAATTGGTGTCATTAGTAATGCCTTAATTAATCAGAGCTTCCTCTTGATTATTTGATGGTGAAACATTTATTATGGAAAAAGGGTTTACAAAATAAAACTACATCAATATTCAATATTACAAAAACCTTATGGCGTTTTGAGTTTAAGAATTTGAGGGTGTCAGAGATGTTTAAATCTACCATTATCAGTTTTTTGACAGTGATATTATCTTTCAATATTTTATTAATGCCAGGTTATGCCAGGGAAGAAGCAGATTTATTGCCGTTTATTAAAAATCATAGCTGGAAAGATATTAAAACCAACACGGCAAAAGATGAAGAATTTCAGATTCTAGTTAGTATGGCAACAGAAGACAGCATAAAAGCTTTAAGAGCTTTAACAGACTCAAAAACAGCATCTTCAGATGATAAAATTCTTGCTATTAGAGCACTTGGACTTTTAAAGGATAAAAATTCCTCTGCTTTTATAACAGATTTACTTTTAAACAGTAAAACACCTCTTATAGTCTATATGTCAGCCTGGAGCCTGATTAATATTGGTGGTGAACGTAACTATTTCTTTGTTACAGAAAACTTTCAACGTATAAAATCGCTGATGAAGGATGATGATTTAACCTATTCTCTTTTGATAGACCTAGCTTATAACTATAAAACAAAACCTGCTTTAAAGTTAATGGCTGATTACCTTGATGTAACTCCTTTAAACATTTATAAGCCTGTATTTCTATTTACTGTTTATGGCAAGAATCTTGATTCAGAACAGATTTTAAACTATTACGTTAATTCAAAAGACAAGAATATAAGACTTAATGCTATTCAAATACTTGGTCGCTGGTATGCTACACCGAATGCCGTTTTCCCATTTGAGCTTATTCTAAAAACTGAAACTGATACAGATATAAGAAATGCCATAATTGTAGGACTGAAAAAGATAGCTACTAAACAGGCTGTAGCTTTATTATCTCATATTGCATCTAATGGCATTAATGAAAAGGAAAAAGCTTATGCCAGAGCTGCTTTAGAGCATGTTAATAAGCTGACAGGGCAGGCAAAGAAAGAGAAACAGTCAGGCAATGCACCTCAATTTAGCAAATTTAAAGAAGAATATTTTAAGTTAATGAGCTCAAAAGGCTATGATGGTTCATATATTCAGCTAGAAAAGAATGCTCAGTTTAAAGATATACCAAGACTCGAGACATTGAGAGAAACTATAATGCTTAACGTTTCTGAAAATGCTACTATTAATTATGATAAAGTTACTGATATAATTACAAAATTATACATTCAGAATGAACAATAGGTTTTTGTGCAACAAAAAAATGATCATTTATACGCTGGGTAGCTATTCCTGTGGAAAGTCAAAATAGGTTTCAGGGTAAGGCTCATCTTCATATGTAAAGTGCCACCATTCTTCTTCTAGCGGCTTGAACCCGTGCTGGATCATTAAAGTTCTTAATAATAAACGATTAGCCCGTGCTTGATAGGGTATATTTTTGTAGTCAGGGTGAGATTTTTTACCGAAGAAGTCAAACCCTGAGCCCATGTTAAGATCCTGAGGATGCCCTTTTTTATCGTAGCCTGCTATAGTCAAATCGACTGTTGAACCTCTGCTATGGCTTGAGCGTGCTGCAATATAGCCGTCTGTAAACAGGTTTTCTTTCTTAACATCAGGGTAGTATTGTTTTTTCATCTTTGTATCATTGATATCCTTTGCCCATTCAACAAAATCGTTAACAGCAGATTGTGGTCGATAGGCATCAAAGATTTTTAGTGTAAGTCCCATTTCTTCAAGATTTTCTTGAACCTTTGCAAGGGCTTCAGTTGCAGGTTTGCTTAGAATTAACCTGGCGTTTTTGTAGCCTTTTACGGGTCTACCGAGAAAGTTATTTGATGTTTTATAACGTATATCAAGAATTATGCCGGGTATAGCTTCTTTCAGGTAGCAGAAATCAGCAGGTTTTTTAGTAATATCCTGAGCATTAGCAACAAAACAGGTAAAAAATACTATTAAAAAACTACTTAAAGTAATCATCAGGGTGTTTAGTTTTTTCATAGCTGCTTATACTCCATTCTTGAATACATAAAGAACATTAAATACCCGGAAATATTTTTATCACAAAAATATAACAAACGTCATAAGTAATCAGATTTCAGTGGATAATTTTAGAATTGTTTAATTCTTTGATATCGTTTAGTATAGTTTTCATCAAAAGAAGCTGGCAATAAAAACCGCAGGTTTTGCAATAATACCGCTAAAGACCAAAAAAATACCGCTTATACAAGCGGTAAAAGTTTTACAAAGAGAGCTTGTTATTATTTCATGTTTGAATATGCATTCAAGTATGTTTGTTTGAGATTGTCGTAATATTGTTTTTTGCTTTCGTCTGTTGTAATAGCTTTAAGGGTTTCGATTTTGCTCATTACTGCTGAATAATCTGATTCTTTTGATCCAGAAGATGATAGCCCAAGCGCACTAAGAACGGATAACATGGTAGATGATATTTGTGGTGCTCCTTTTGTGGTTTTGTCACCTTTTTTCCCTGCCGGACCAGTTGAGGGTTCATTTTTCTTAAAGTCAAACTGTTCTTCACTTTTAACTTTATCATCCTGTTTGTTTGGTTGATTTTGTTCAGGGTTTACAGGTTTATTGGTATTAAAATTTGTATTCATAAACATTTGAGTTAAATCCCCCTTTTAATTTAATGTGTAAAAATATCAGGTGCGTGTGGTGTAGTTCAAGCAAGACATACCTTTAAAAAAAGCCTTGCAATTTAATTATAATTTAGCCGTAAAGCATTTACCTGATTCCGGGGAACTAATTTTAAGCAATATGACTTTATAAAGGTGTCATTATGCATCACTCAAAGCTTTAAAACTGCTATTTAACGTGGTTTGTGGGCAGCCTGATAGATTACAGCAAAGAGAAAACCTGAAAATGCACTAAATGCAGCCGTAATTAAAATACTACCAAGTATAAACAGTGTGGCAATAACGATATATATAGTTACTCCGAAAGCATACTGTTCCAGATTAATATTATGCTCCTGTAAGGCAATTGCCCCTGTACCGGTGACTAAAACAACTATTAGAAGTGTCACAAATAGCAGGTTTAATATTATTACAGACAGAACCCCACTGATAGTGCCGCTGACAGCACCTTTTAAATAATCAAGATGGCCGGTAGCGATTAAAACTGTTACAGCTCCTACGATGCCAGGTAATATCATTTTGATAAAGCATATTGGACAGCCACAACAGATATTTACCAGGGGTACAAAAGAAAGAAAGCCTGATAGAAAAAACAATGCTGTAATAATGACAAATGAGATGAGGCCTCCAAGGGCAGAAAATATATAAAATCTTTTATCCATAGGTATTTTATGTTTTTAAAACGCAATCCATCTTAAGCAGAACGTTTTTTGCTGCCTGGTTTCAAGTTTAAATAGGTATCATAAATAAAATAAAACAGCAGCACAAAACAAATAAGCGCTAAAAGGGCTGTTTTCAGGTTCCAGCTGTTTTTAATTGATACATCTATATCGTGTTTTTTGTTTTCTAAAAAGAGGTTTAGATCATTTTTAATGCTCTTAGCTTCATCATAAGGAAGATATGCACCACTGTCAACAATGATATCATCTTCACCTGTTACAATATGAAGTTTTGAGATATTATTTTTCTCATTATAATTGATTTCAATCTTTTTAATATCAGTTGCCTCAATTTTAATAGAGTTTTCACTGACAAAGGGGCTATTGCGCTCTACCAAACAGGCAGGGTTACCGTATTTATTTTGCGAACAATGCAACTTAACTGAGGCTACGGAATCAATATGCATTAAAATCAGCATAAACAGCAAAAAAAGAATAAAAACAATATTTTTAATCAGCACAAAGTTTTTCATAAGGATAGTTTAAAATAATTATTTCGTCCGGTAAATAATTTAATAAAGATATTTTTTACTCCATTAGTTTCTCTTCAAGAATTTTATTAACAATTTCGGGGTTTGCTTTGCCCTTCGTATGTTTCATAACCTGACCGACAAAGAATCCCAGCAGGTTTGTTTTGCCGTTTCTATATTTTGCAGCATTTTCAGGATTATTTAACACAATTGTATTAATTATCAACTCCAGTTCAGCCGGGTCGCTAATCTGTTCCAGGCCTTTTCTTTTCACAATTGATTTCGGGCTATCGCCTGATTTTAAAAGTTCTTCAAATATATCTTTTGCTATTTTGCTAGTAATAACTTTATTATCAATTAATTCAACCAGCTCAGCTAACCCCTGCGGAGTAATTGATAGCTCTTCTATTGGTGTATCTTTTAATTTTCTGAGTATTTCATTAACAATCCAGCCTGCAATGGCTTTAGGTGAATTATATTGCTTTATTGCATTTTCAAAAATAGCTGTTAGATTATCGTCTTTTGCTATTATAGCTGCCTCATCTGTTGATAGGCCATATGATTTAATATATTGATCAGCCTTTTCTTTTATTTCAGGTGTAATTTGCTGTGTGCTTTCTCGTTTTTTGTTGCTTTCAGTGGGTAAAGGCCTTTGGCCTTTTTCTGCTGGTTTTTCAAGTTGCGCAGTGCCTGGAGACTTATCATGTTTTGATTTTTTAGTCCATGAATCCCGTAGTTGAACGATTCTATTAAATACTTTCTTTTCTTCTGTTGTAGAAACAGGGTCAAGGTAGAAATATCCCTGTCTTTCAAATTGAAATCTGCTGCCTGGTTCTGCTATAGCAACTGCCGGTTCAATCAGACATTCTGAAAGAACACTCAAAGAATCTGGGTTAAGGCTATCTTCAATCCCTTCCGGAAATTCATCAAGAAAGAGCCTGTCATAAAGCCTTACTTCTACTTTTTTAGCCTCTTTTGCAGGCACCCAGTGGATAGTTCCTTTTACCTTTTTACTGGAAGTATCTTCACCACTCTTCGTTTGAGGGTCATAGGTACAGCGTAATTCAGTTATTTTACCGGTTTCATCTTTTATAACCTGTTCACATTTTATGATATAAGCATAACGCAGCCTGACCTCACCACCCGGATACAGACGATAGTAGCCCTTAGGAGGATCATCCAAAAAGTCATCGCTCTCTATATATAGCTCTCTAGAAAAAGGTATTTCTCTTTCGCCTTCTTTGGGTACATCATGAGGGTAATAAGGGGCATCAAGTATTTCATTTTTGTTTTCAGGATAGTTTTCAATAATCACTTTAAGTGGTTTCAAAACGCACATTACCCGTGGAACCTTCTTGTTGAGGTCATCTCTGATGCAATATTCAAGCTGGGCCATATCAACTACGCTGTTTGCTTTGGCAATACCTATACTGTCACAGAAATTACGTATGGCTTCAGGGGTAAACCCTCTTCTGCGCATGCCAGAAATAGTTGGCAGCCGTGGGTCATCCCATCCATCAACAAGCTTTTTTTCAACCAGGTCAAGCAGTTTACGTTTGCTCATAACTGTATAATTAAGGTTTAAACGGGCAAATTCATACTGATAGGGCCTTGGAGGTTTGAGTTCAAGCTCATCAAGAATCCAGTCATAGAGTTCACGATTGTTTTCGAATTCAAGGGTGCAGATAGAGTGAGTGATACCTTCAATATAATCAGACAGGCAGTGTGCAAAGTCATACATAGGGTAGATACACCACTTATCACCCGTTCTATAGTGTTTAGCATGCCTGATTCTATAAAGAAGTGGATCCCTCATTTTCATATTTGGGGAAGACATATCTATTTTAGCCCTGAGAACATGTGCTCCGTCTTTAAAATTTCCTGCTTTCATATCCTGAAAAAGCTTAAGGTTTTCTTCTATTAATCGATTTCGATAAGGGCTTTCCTTACCCGGCGAGGTAACAGTACCACGATATTCTTTAATTTCTTCATCTGTAAGGCTACAAACGTATGCTTTACCCATTATAATCAATTTTTCTGCATATTCATAAAGTTGATCAAAATAATCCGAGGCAAAGAAGAGGTTTTCTCCCCAGTCAAAGCCCAGCCAGTTGATGTCTTTTTTGATTGCATCAACATAATGCATGTCTTCTTTTGTGGGGTCTGTGTCATCCATTCTGAGGTGACATTTACCGCCATATTCTTCAGCTATGCCGAAGTCAATACAGATGGCTTTAGCGTGCCCTATGTGCAGATAGCCGTTGGGCTCGGGTGGAAACCTTGTTATTACTTTGCCATTATATTTACCGGTTTTTAAATGTTCGTTGATAATATTACGTATAAAGTCTACACGTTTTGTTGTGTCGGCGGATGGATCCGGCTGTTGTGTTTTTTCGGGCATAGCGGGTTCCTTCTTTGTGATTGGTGTCATAACCTGATTCAGGCAATAGTATATCACTTCAGGGTTAAAGAAGTATACATTTTAAGAGTTATAAATATTTTTAAACCGGGTAAGTGAGTTTTAAAAGGCTTTAAAGAGCTTGATTGCAGGCAAAAGACATAAACATGGATACTGTAATGTACCACAAACCAGTCATTTGTATGGTTACAAACGGTTGAATTTTTTTTAAGAATTTGATTTTTGTTGTTAAACCCTCATTTTTTCCAGGTTTTTTCTCATTATTTCGATATCATTGAGCCAGTCTTCGATATCCTGTTCGTGTTCGAGTTCTTCGTTCAGTATAGTTAGGGCCATGTTGTATGTAGTGTGGTCTTTTCCGTATGTCAGATCAATGATACTCTGATATCTGTCAATAGCACAGCGTTCACCCTCGAGGTTTTGTTTAAGTATTTCTTCAATATAAGGATCTTCTGGTTTAAGGTAGTCGCATCCTGCATGGTTAAACCACTCTGACGGTGACAATACGGGCGTGCCGCCAATTTGTATTATTCTATCAACGACCATAACAGCATGATTAAGTTCCTGGGTAGCATGTAAGAGCAGTTCCTGTTCTACATCAGTACGCAGGGGGCCTTCCATGACACGTGCACCAATCCAGTATTGATAATAAGCTAACCATTCCTCTGAAAGAGCAGCATTGAGTTGTTTAATCAGTTCTGTTGTATCGACTTTAAGTATTTCTAAGCCTCTTTTGCCCATTTAGTGCTCCTTTCTTGTTTGTGCTTGGTGGGAATAAATACATATGTATTACTTATCAAAGATGAAGTTTGTTATTTATCTTAACACAATAGGTTTAGTTATACAGACAAATATTAATAAGTAGCACATCAAATTTGATAATATTGATGCCGGTGAAATAAAGGTATTCAAGCTAAACTAATTTTTGAAACAGTCATTTAAGTTATAAAGACAATAGCAGACCCGCTTCTACGTGGGTCTGTTGCTGCAATAGGAACCTCTCCCCGCATTAGCATGACGCATTCTGCCCCGCCAAAGAACATATCCATCCTGTCATATTTTACTATTTCCACGTCATCACCTAAAAGAGAGGTATCAATTTCTATACCGGGTTCTAATGAAAAAGTGTTGTTTTCAAAATGAAACCGGGGTATATACACGGCAGGAGTTATGCTCATGTTGTAGCGCTTCATATTAAGTATAATCTGCATAATACAGGTAGGAATTCTGGAAGCACCTGCAGAACCCATAACAACGATATCATCATTGCTTCTGTTAATCATAATGGTAGGGGTCATACCACTTATTAATCTTGTTCCGGGGGAGGTTTTCAGGTATCCACGTGGATTTATATCTACTTCGCCCAGTACATTATCCATAAATATACCTGTCCCGGGAATCGGTTCACCTGAATCATAGCCCATGCTCATTGTTATACCGATAGCCCACCCGGTGTCATCCACACAGGAAAAGTGTGTTGTATGCGGGCTGGGTACTATTTTTTTGTAAGATTCAAAGGCGTAGTCTTTTGAAAGCATTTGTTTTGAAACAAGTTCGTGTGTTTCCGGGTTTAGAAAACGGGTATATTTATCAAGCAGGGCAAAACGCTGAATTTTACCCAGTATCGTATTATCTCTAGGATTACGGTTCTCAGAAAGTGGATGATTTGCAGCTATATTAAGCATCTCAATAAGTGTTACACCTCCAGAAGATGGTGGTGGGTTAGTATAGATAGAATTATATTTAAAATGGCTGACAATAGGAGGCCTTTCAATAGCCTCATATGTAGCAAGATCCTCCATTGTGACGAGACCGCCCTTTTCTTCCATATCTTTCACTATGGCCCGTGCTATGTCACCTTTATAGATGACATCTGAGCCTTCTTTAGCAATGAGTTCAAGGGTATTAGCAAGATCAGTTTGTTTCAGGATATAACCTTTCGGTGGCACTTTTCCGTCAGGGGTAAGTAGAATATCTTTTTCATACTGAGAGATCCAGTCAAGATCAACGATAGATTCTTCAAAAACATGCTGGTGAAAGGAATTAACAGCTATACCTTTGCGTGCGTGATCTATTGCAGGGCGTAATAGCTCTGAAAGAGGCATTGTACCAAACTTTTTATTTATATAGTCAAGTCCTTTAACGGTTCCGGGCACACCTGTAGAGCCACGGCCTACCAGAATATCAATACCGCCGCTTGCATCAACAAAAACTTTTTTTGAATTTTTAATGTTTTCGTAAATTGCAGAGCTGTCAAGGCCTTTGCCGGGCATATTGTCATAGAAGTCAATAATAACAATGGTTCCGTCAGGTGATTTGATAATTGCAAATCCACCGCCGCCGATGCTACACATAAGCGGATTGCTTACCAGAAGGTCAAAAGCGACTGCTACAGCGATGTCTATAGCAGTGCCACCTGCTTCAGCGACTTTTATACCTGCTGATGTAGCTTCATTTGTGCAGGATGCTATAGCATATTTTACGGGCGAACTGTTCATTGTCTCTCTACGTCTAAAATTTCTGTCAATTGCCGATAAATGAAGTATAGCACAATCTGTACAGGGTAAAATAAAAATATAGTGCTAATGTTAAGAAATTAATATGTAAAGAGCTATTATAGCTGGTTTTTGAGGAGTTATACATAAAAAATTGATGAATAATCTTAGAATTTTTCGATTTTCAAAATTACATATTCTTAAAAGCTCTTTTAATAGGGGGTTAAACCCTATTAAAATTTTCAAAACTTATGATTTTAGAGATTTTATATTAAGTTAGGTAAAAATACTTAGTCATATCGTGGGAAACTATTAGAAATTTTGCCTCAAAAAAATTTTTTATATATACAGGATAGGGGTGATGTTCTTTACATTCACTAGAATTAACTGTTCAAGGAGAATTTTTTTAAGATATTGCTTGTTTAAAAGTCTTAATATTGCGCATTTTGCTTGCGTTATCTTTCTATAGAGAATAACTTATCTCTTATACCTTACAATGAGATTAGATCCTTTTTTTCCTAAATCTTTTTTATTATTATCTCTTAATATGGAACGACTAAACTGCTCGGATAGATTTAAATAACTGTTACCTTCAGGGGTAACATTTTTTTGCTTATGGGCCTGAGTGTATTTTAAAGTTTTGAAATCGTTAAAATGTTTTATGATATAGGTTTTGACAGTACTATTTATTGTTACAATTGTAACCGCCTGCAAGTAATTTCTAAAAACCTTTCCATTGGTACCTTTAAGCTGTTAGTAGAAATAATTTTGTAAAGAAATTTTTAATATACTATCAACAATAATATAATGAGTGTTTTTATTTAAATAGATAACATATCTTACTTTCCTCACGAACTAACAATTTCTGAGCTATACTAAGGGGTAGGTTCGGTACTCTCGCTATTTGCAGCTAAATGAATTATTTCTAACAGGTATATTATTAAGCAAACAGGTTAAATGTCTGATGCTGTGTTCTACCTATTGGTATACAGAGCTAGTAATATCGCTTACATTGAGTCACAGACTTTCATCATCATAGTTTTTTTGTTTAAAATATCAATAAATTACGTTTATGCTGGTATGGTTCAGTGTAAATAGTCTGTTTGTTGGTATTAGGCAGTATGACATATCTCTTTATGACAATCATCTAAATTATTTAACGGTAGTGATAATAATGTTCCACAGGGGCAGAAGTTCGTATGAAAATCTGGAAGGTGTCTTTCATTGAAATCACAAATTAATTTAAAGCAAAGGGACATTAATAACCCTTCAGTATCTGCTATTCCAAAATATCCACAGCTAATAGAAGCTGCGACAAGATATTTTAAGGGTAATAATGTGTCAAGAAAGTCTGTAAATAACAGCCTTTTAGATTCTTATGCTGCTTTGGAATCTGCTATTAATATTAAAAATATTTCCGAAACAATGGGATTTACGCATTCACTGGATTCTGAGATTATGAGAGAAAAATCCACTTTAAACAAAACTAATAAACAGACAATAATCACAAATAACCCTTTAAATAATCTCTTTCAGACATCAGAACTCAGGCTTAACCAGTCATCATTTGATAATTCGACAAAACATCTTTTAGATGAATCATTAAAGAATATTCAGGAAACAAAACCTAAATTTAAAAACCTTTTCGAGACAAATGAACCGCTTAAGCCTGCAAATATAAACGATAAACAGTCATTATACCATAATGATGAAAATTATAGTACACTCAAAAGTCTTACTGCTCAAAAGTTTATAGCTATTAAACATCAGCAATTATTAACCAGGTTTAATGAAGAAATATCAGCAGGGGTTAAAAGTCCTGATGACATAATGAATGTCTATTCAAAATATACAGGAGAGTATTTAAAAGCTAATAGCAACAATGAGTCTTTTATCGATGCTCCAGAAAAGTCTATTATGACTCAACCACCCCAAAAAAGCTTTCAGGGTGCATTCATAGAAGCTTCAGACACTCTTCTTTTACTTAAAAATAGTCAGTATATCAATAAAGAACCAGATCTTAATGCTTTATCAGGGCAATCTATTGAGATGTCAGGTGCTATAAATCAAGATTTATACTTTAAAAAAGAGTTTCTAACACATGTTAAGTCAGAAATCTCTGAAAATAATTCAGAGTTATTCTCTTTAAATAAAGATAAACACAGGAAGACAGATCTGTCTGATAGCTTAAAACTACCAGAAAAAGATTCTTCTAACCTTATGCTACAGGTATTTACCTCTCAGATAAGGCCTGAATCGATGACAAAAGAAGAAATTCTTGATATATTCCAGAAATTTACCAGAGAAATCTCTATCAATGACCATAACAGCTGGAATAAATTTTATGAAATATTAAACAATAATATTGAAAACTCTTTTCAACCTGACAATACTCTTGATATAGCTCATAGGAACCTGTTGATAAATTTTGAACAGGCAATATTGCCGAAAACAATGACCAGAGAAGAAATAATGGATCTGTTTCTCAGGTATTCAAGAGAGGTCTCTAATAGCTATCCTGAGGCCTGGAAACAGTTAAACCAGCTTTTAATTGACAAGCTGCCAGGTGCTTTTAGCCCTGATAATACTATAGATGAAGCTCATAAAAATCTTCTTATTAACTTTGATCAGGCTATAGCTCCTGATAGCATGACAAAAGAAGAAATCATGCATATGTATATCCAGTTTGCACGTGATATTTCTAATAGTTACCCCGAAGCCTGGAAATTGCTTGATTTACAGCTTCAAAATGAACTTCCTTATGCTTTTGAGCCTGATACTACAATGGATCATGATACCAGAGAGCTAATTAGTCAATTTAAAACCTTGATAGACTCTCAATACTTGAATAGCAGTCAGCTAAATACTATTTTTGCAGACTATCTTGTTCAGGTTCCGCTAAGATTTACTGAAGCAAAGAAAATACTTGAGCTTGATACGCTGAACAAGTTAAATCAATCTGAGCACAAAGATAAGCAGGAGAATTATGATAAAATTCAATCAAGAATACTGAAAAAAGAACATCAACAGATAACTGATAATGCTAAATTGCTTAATGATCAGGCACGTAAACTGGGTGATGAAATAAAACTTGAAACGAATAGAGATCAGATAGGAGAGAAAGAACGCCAGATAAAAGGCATACAGGAAGATAAGAAATCGCTAGATGCTCTTTACAGAAGTTCTATAGTTAATATTAACGGAAATCACAATGCTACACAAAGTATTATGGATGATTATATTCACGAATTAAGTTTGTCTTTTGATAAAAAAGATACAAAAGAGCTTTTTGACTTTGAATCTGAAGAGCTTACCGACTGGGATATGCTAAGAACCCTTAGAAGAGAAGACCTTCTGGATAATCTTAATGAGCTTCCAAAAGAAAAACTGGTTGAACATCTTTATGTTGTTCCCAAGTTTACATTAAAAAGGGTGCTTACACAGCTTCCTGAAGAAGATATGTGCCGTGTTCTCTTTAATGCAAGATATCCTGAGGCCCTGTTAAGGGCTATGCCCAGGAAAAAAGCTATTGAACTTTTGCCTGCACCCCATGAAATGCTGCCTATATTGATGAACTTCAAAGAAATTAATGGCTTTAAGACGGGTTGTGACCTTATAGAAGAAGTAGTAACAAAAGGTATGAATGTTGAAGGCGAGCAAAATTCAACAAGAACAGAAGAAGAGTTATTACCATATATGCTGGAACAGCTAACAGGGAAAACTCCTCGGAATTCTGATGCCATACACCCTGTTCAGGGAAAGATAAACCCGGTAGAAAAAGAAATTAAGCATGTTCAGCAAAAACAAACGGAACAGGTCATAAATATTGAAATGACAGCTAATGCGTTAAATAACAACGATGATAAGAACCAGTTAGACTATAAATATCAACTACCTGAGTCGCTTCAGTCTTTTGAACTAATGCAACTGGCCTTAAATAAAATTGATCAGCTTAGTAAAACTGAAAGAAAAGAGACTCTGGCTGCTAAAAGGGGTGATCCTGTTAATATTGTTCTGTTTCTTGAAGAAATGAAAAAGGTAAAAGATATGCCCGGAGCAAAATCTGCTGTGAGTGTACTGTCAAATACAGAGGCTAATAGCGTTATGAGGGCTACTCTGCCGATTCTGGAAACCAAACATCTTGTGAAAATTGCTCAGGCCTTCAGAGGTGATAGCAAAGAACTGGTAAAAGAAATGCCCGGATACGTTATTACCGGCCTTATTAAAGATTTACCTAAATATCATATGCAGCAGGGGTTTAAATTGCTTGATAAAGACCTGATTATTGGCATGTTTAAAACTCTGCCAACTCAAACAATTGCAAAAGTTAGCTCTGACCTTCTTGATCGGAATAATGTAAAAGATATTGCTTATAAAAAGAAATTTAGTGGAACATAAAGCTTACTATGAACACACGCAGGAAAAACGGGTAACAGGGCGACGGCTGAAAATAGCCGTCGCAGGGTTTTAAAAAGACTCCAAATACTTATTAAAAAATCCGTACATAACTTAAAAATTTTTCGATTTTCAAAACCCAAATCCCACCCACCCTAAAGGAAGGCATGGGGTCTCACTCCCAGGCTGCGCCTGCTCGTTCAACCCATATCTTGACTTTTAAAATTTTTGAAAATCGAAAACAAAAAATCTATCACTGGTGTCCGGTAAAAGATTTTATTTAGATGTATAAAACCTGTCATAATATCTGTTTTGGATTAGAAAATTTTACAGGAATTTAAATTAAAGAAACTGGCAAAAATTATTAAACAGGGTTCAGCGAAGAGATAGGTCGGGTTTGGTTTTTGGGTCTACTGGCCCAAAAACCAAACCCTCAGAAAAAATTTAACCGGACAGTAATGAAAATCTATTGTTATAGTTATGTATTAGTCTTATTAAAGGCTTAATCTGATTCTTCAGGGAGTTTTGTAAACTCTATGTAGTCATCGCCAAATTGTGGTACCAGCGGCATAGAGAGAGAATAGATTTCTCCATCTTTATTCATGTTAAAAACAGTTTTCATTGCAGGCTCTTCAGTATCTTCAGGATTGTAAGCCTCAAATACATCGTAATGATAATGCCTGAAAGCAAATGTATCCTTATTATATTTGCCCTTAAGGATATTACCATCAAGTGTAACTTCTAATATACCGTACCCGGGATCGGTATATTTACCTGTATATTCAATCAGGGTATGTGAAGGCCTGGTTTTTGGAACACGTTTTTCTTTTGAGAGTTCTTTTTGCTTTATATAATAGTCTTCAGCTTTTTTGATATCTTCAAGAAAGCGGTTGCTCCAGTCAATGGGGTCAAGCCCCAGAAGGCGATCATATGCATTATAAGCCAGAGGGCCTGCTGCTTCTGATGCTCTATTGGTCAGTATTACTATACCTGTTTTTTCATCAGGCATAAAAGATGCATGAGTTCTGAAACCATCTATTTCACCCTCATGAACGATAATATTATATCCTCTATAACTTGTTATTCCCCAGCCAGGTGCATAAAATGTATAGAAAAACTCTTTATAGACAACAGGATCCGGTCTGACTATTGCCGGAAAATGAATCTGATAAAGTGTTACAGGTGATAAAACTTGTTTACCTTGAAACTCTCCTTTATTAATGTTAAAGATAAGCCAGTCAGACATATCAAGAACATTAGAATACATGCAGCCTGCCGGGCCTATATTTTCAAGATCATTAAAAGGTATTTGCTTAATTTTGTTGTTTTTATACTCATATGGAAGAGAGAAATCTTTCTGTTGTTGAAGTTCGTCAAGTAAGAATCCGGTATTTTGCATATTGAGAGGGTTGAGAATTTTTTCTCTGATGCAATCATCCCATTTAATGCCGGAAAGTTCTTCAATAACTTTGCCGGCGATGATATATAGCATATTATTATATTGCCAGCAGCGCCCTGGAGCATGATTTAGCTTTAAATATGGTATTCTATTTATGATTTCATCTTTTGAGAGGCCAGATTTAAACCATACTGCGTCGTGGCCGGGTAATCCGCTGGAGTGTATCAGGAGATCCTTAACAGTTACGTGTGTTGTAGCGTAGTTGTCAGCAAGTCTGAAGCCTGGCAGGTGTTTTATAACGGGATCATCCCACTGAAGGTGCCCTTCTTCAACCAGAGCTCCTGCAGCAGTTGCGGTAAAAGCTTTCGTTAAAGAAGCAATAGGAAAAAGAGTTTCTTTATTAACCGGGAGGCTCTCATTGACATTACGTAACCCAAAACCCTTAGCATAAATAACCTTATCTTCTTTAACTATTGCTATGGCTGCTCCTGGTATGTGCCAGTCTTGCAAGACTTTTTCAACATATTCATTGTAATCTTTCAGTATATCAGTCTTTTCTCTTGTCATAGATTCTGCTTTTACCCCCATACAAAATATAATAGACATTAAAAAAATCAAAAAGGCTAATTTTGCTGGCATTATTTATACCTCATTATCTGATAGAGTTTTATACATAAATAAATTAACATAAAAACCCCTGTGTATTATTAATAAGTGTAGATCTTAATCTCTCTCCGGGAGGAGAAATTGAAGGATCATTATAATTCATGCATTTGCTATTAAAAACTTTTGGTTTAATATAATGCTAAAAGTCTTTTTAAGTATAGTGAATGGTTAATTCAATAGTGTTATTACCAGCAAACAATACATGATGAGACTCCAGATTATTCATACAAATTATTGGCCAACATTTAATTATAATATCTAAATGTAGAGTTTATTACTTAACAAACGTTACTTTTACTTGAAATCTCATTTTTGCCCAAAAGCCCGGCTGTCAGTGGCATATAGCTAACTAAAAAATCTATTTAATGGTGAAAAATAACTAATTATAGTAAAAACATGGCAATTTCTTGTTGTTTTTTGTTTTTTTTAAAATAGGAGACATTCTCTTAAGTGGGACTAAATTTCGAATTACGGAATACTCGGAGGTATATAGTAGATGGTATCATTAGGTTTTGGGTGGAACTATAATTTTCAACTTCCACAGAATAGTTACTCTAATGGTTTTACCGGTTCTTATTCACAGAATAGCGGCAGCTATCTTACCGGTCAGGGCAACCCGCTGGATGCATTAACTTCAGCGCTTTCGGTTATTAATGGCGGTAATTACGGTAATCCTTACGGGCTTGATTTTGGCAATCAGGGTTATAATTCACCATTACAGTATCAACCTCAAGTACCTTTCGGTTCACCATTTTCAATGCCTGGTAATCAGGCAGCACCATACCAGATGCAAAATGATCCGCTGGCAGCCAATAAAATGCTCGGAGCTCATCTGGAAAATATCGGACGAGACCTGCAAGATGACGGCATCATTAACAACAGTCATCTGCAACAACAACAGCAACAGCAACAAATGAACCCTATGCAGCAAATGATGCAAATGATGATGCAGATGATGATGCAAATAATGATGATGATTATGCAAATGCTCGGGATGAATCCACAGCAGGCACAGCAAATGCATCAGCAATTACAACAGATGATGAGCAGTATGCCGGGTATGCAAAATATGAATCTTCCTGCACCCCCTCAGTATGCAAATAATGGTGGTGCACATGCAACAGCCTCTGCTGGCCCTAATGGTGCTTCTGCTTCTGCCTCTGCTGGCAATAGTCATGCAGCAGCTTCTTCTAATGCTAATGCACCTGCTTATCAACCACAGGGTAGTACTGCTAAAGGCAGACAAATAGCTGCAAATGCTGAAAGAACTGCCAGAGAACTTGGCACAACTGGCTGGTGTGCAAAAGGTGTTAGAATAGCCCTCGAAAGGTCAGGCATTCACGGTGTAGGCGCAGCTTCTGCTTATCAGGTAGCTGATAAACTTGCCAGAAATTCAAACTTCCAGGAAGTTAATGTTCAAAGAAATGACCTGAAAAATCTTCCTGCTGGTGCTGTTGTGGTCTGGGATAGGTGTCCGGGTCATAAGCACGGTCACATTTCAATTGCACTCGGTGATGGACGTGAGGCCAGTGACCACATACAACAACAGATGACCAATTATGGCCCACGCTATAGAGTCTTTTTACCCAAGTAATTTAAACTGAGAAGTTTATAAATTGCAGAAGGCACCCTTTCCGGGTGTTTTCTGGTTTTGAGCCTCTGAAAATATTTTCATAAAAGTAAGGTAAGACCGTTTTGCTTTAATACATAATTTAGAGGAGGCAAAAAAACCTCCAGATAATTATAGTAAATATAGCGAAGGGGTTATTTTTCGGGGTACTTATGAAAAAATACATTGAAGATGAACTCAATGATGCCATGAATACTCTTGAAGTATTGATCAATTCAGAACATCAGGATCTTATAATGGGCGTTTTAAGCTCATATATAAGAAACAAGAAGGTCGATAAGGCCATGATGACTGAGGCATCTAGAATTACACAAGCACTATGTAAATAAAGGGAAGCCTGTTAAAGAAAACTGTTATAATAACCTGCTATTATATTGTCTTTAGCTGGTTATAGTTTTTATCTAAAAGGGGTTTCGTTTAAGTGTATAACTTAAAAAATTTTTAATGTTCAAAAAAGGCTCTAATTAGAATTTTACTGCACAAAAACAATCCTGATATTGTTGTTTTGCATCTTTGAAAAACTTAAAGTTTTGAAAATACTTTATTACAACTATTGGCTTAAATTTGTTTTTATGTAAATCTATAATATAATATCTATAAGGTTACAGCATGAATGTAACAATTGATATTCTTGTTTTTAGACGTTCCCCCAAGGAGAAAAGAGCAAAGATGAACCAGATAATAGAAACAGCCGGATTAAAAAACGTTAATAACGTTTATTACCAGCTTTCAGTAGCAGAAATAATTGAACACGCCCTCAGAAATAATGAAGGTCAATTATCTGAAAAAGGTGCGCTGGTAACCAGAACCGGGGCCTACACCGGCAGGTCTCCTAATGATAGATACATTGTTGATACCCCTGATGTTCACAACAACATTAACTGGGGCAAAATAAACAAATCTATTTCAGAAGAGAAATTTAATATTGTTTATGAAAAGATGATAAAATATTTTGAAGGAAAGAATACATATGTATTTGATGGTTACATAGGCGCAGACCCCAAATATAGATATTCAAGCAGGTTTATTACCGAGCTTGCTTCTCAAAATCTCTTTTGTAATTGTGTATTCAGAAAAGCAAGCGGTGAACAACTGAATGACTTCAAACCTGACTGGACAGTAATAAGTGCTTCACACCTTTCATTGAACCCAAAGGAACTGGATATAAACTCAGAAGCCGCTGTGTTGCTTAACTTTGAGAAAAAGATGATTCTTGTAGTTGCCACACAGTATGCAGGAGAAATTAAAAAATCTATATTTACTGTTATGAACTATGTTTACCCGGGAGATAATGTATTTCCCATGCATTGTTCCTGTAATGTTGGTGAAGATGGTGCATCAGCACTATTCTTCGGACTTTCCGGCACAGGCAAGACGACTCTTTCTGCTGATCCTAATAGATATCTTATAGGTGATGATGAACATGGCTGGTCAGATGATGGTATTTTCAACTTTGAAAATGGTTGTTATGCAAAGACTATAAAGCTTTCAAGAGAAAATGAACCCCAGATCTGGGATTCAATTAAGTTTGGCTCACTAGCTGAAAACGTTGTTATGGATCCAGAAACCAGAGTTTTAGACTTTGATGATGGAAGTATAACTGAAAATACACGGGCTTCATATCCGGTAGATTTTATACCCAACGCACTGACAGAAGGCGTGACCAATCATCCTAAAGCTATAGTATTTCTGACAGCTGATGCTTTTGGTGTAATGCCTCCAGTGTCAAAGCTTAATAAAGAGCAGGCCCAGTATCACTTTATTAGTGGCTATACAAGCAAACTGGCTGGTACAGAGAGAGGTATAACAGAACCGCAGGCTGCTTTTTCAACCTGTTTTGGTGCTCCATTTATGCCATTACAATCTTATAAATATGCTGAAATGCTTACCAGAAAGCTTGAAGAGCATGATACAAATGTATATATCATTAATACTGGCTGGTCAGGTGGCCCTTATGGGGTCGGAGAAAGAATCAGCATACCTTATACCAGGGCAATGGTAGATGCAGTATTATCTGGAGAGATTGAAAAGGCTGAATTCTGGGTTCACCCTGTTTTCAACGTTATGGTTCCTAAAAGCTGTCCGGGTGTGCCTTCAGAGGTTTTAGATCCGAAATCAACCTGGCATGATAAAGCAAAATATGATGAACAGGCTGCAAGACTAGCTGAAATGTTCGTAGAAAACTTTAAAAAATTCCAGAATGTAGATCATCTTGTTAAACAGGGACCACAAGTACCTGTTAACAGTTAATACATCTAATAAATTCTGTCAAAGCAGCATTATTAATACTTGATGCTGCTTTTTTGATTGTTATACGAAGTTGCCATCAAAAGACAACTGATTCCTGAGACACTGGAAAACCCTCAAAAGAATCTGGTGAAAAGTTGTGTCTTGAAAGCAAACTGATATTATTTATCTCTTTAATGATTCCTGTTTCAGCTATCTCAGAGTTACCCCTATTTATGTAATACTTTTTAAAAATTGTAACTGAAAAACAGCATAATAAAACAGCTAATACCTTTTTATTAAAATAGATTGCGCTTTTCAAACAATAGGTTTGATGTTTTGAAGGTTTTTTAGAACGATTAAACCTTCTTTTCTGTTGTATAGTTAAAGTTTGGCTGCAAAAAACAGTCTTGTGACTGTCATTTAATAACATAAATTGCTTCATACTTTGTTCACTAACTATTTTGTAACAATTCTGGTATGATTGTTTATGAGAAAATTTTATTCAGGGTATGAAGTATGAAAGTATTATTAGTATTTCCACCACAGTGGACCCCATTCTCTCCGCCTCTGACACTGCCTGTATTAACAGGCTATCTGAGACATAATGGTATTGAAACAATTCAAATCGATGCCAACGTAGATTTTTATAACTATATTCTCTCTAAAGACTTTATTAGAAAAGTTAAAAGTCATGTTGATACCTTTATGGATAGATGTAACAACATGATTGGTACTGAAAAAAACCTTGATATACTGCCAGAAGAAAGCAGAATTAAATATAATGTCATAAAGGGTATCTTTAAAGACCTTGGCCCCTGGTGGCCAGACCTTGAAACCAATACCGAGCGAGCTGTTGCTATTCTTAAGGATCCTGAGAAGTTTTTTCAACCACTCTGCCTTGCTGAAGCCATTTATCATTTGAAATATTCTCTTCAGGCCTGTGGGCTTGCATATTTTCCTTCTGACATTCTCTTAAATTACTACAGTAACTTTAATTACAAGCTTAATACTGAGTCATTAAAACTGGCCTCAGAAGATAAAGAAGGGAATATATTCTTAGAATATTATGAGAAAAAGCTTATTAATCGAATTACCTCTGAAAAGCCTGATATAGTAGGCATTTCAATTAACTGCAATACTCAATTAATAGCTGGAATAACTCTTGCTAAAAAATTGAAGTCTGTTTTACCCCACTCTCATATCAATATAGGTGGCAATTTATTTACTAGAACCAGAGATGTAATAGAAAATAACCCCGGTATATTTGATAATATGCTTGATACAGTGATTTTAAGCGAAGGAGAATTGCCTCTATTAAAGCTGGTAGAAGCTATAAGAGATAAAAACAATGATTATACAAATGTGCCAAATTTAATTTATAAGAAAAATAGTAATATTATTGTAAACAAAGAGAATGAGGCCGAAAACATTAATAACCTTCCGGCACCTGATTTTAAGGGGTTAGATTTTACCCAATATTTGAGCCCGGAGACTATATTCCCTGTTCAGTCGTCACGGGGATGTTACTGGAAGGGTTGTAGCTTCTGTGATCATCATCATGGCTTTAAGTATACTGTTAAGACCCCTCAAAAGCTTATTGCAGAACTTAAAGAACTGACTGAAAAATTTAATGCAAAATATTTTTATTTTGTTGATGAGGCAATATCGCCCAACTATATGAAAAATATGTCTAAACGTATTATTGAAGAGCTTCCTGGTATTTCATGGTATACCTGTGCACGTGCTGAAGAAGGTTTCACAAAAGAAGTCTGTGATGTGGCTCAGAAAGCTGGTTTAAAGCTTATTTTATGGGGGTTAGAATCAGGGTCTGAAAGGGTTCTTAAGCTTATCAACAAGGGTATAACTAAAGATACTTACCTTAAAATACTCAGAAATTCTTCAGATGTCGGTGTATGGAACCATGCCTTCGTTTTCTTTGGCTTTCCTTCAGAAGAACTGGTAGAAACCATTGAAACAACCAATATGCTTGTAGAAAATAAAGACATTATTCACTCATACGGAATGGGACCATTCAGTCTTGGCAAGTATTCTCCTATAGCCAACAACCCGGATCAGTTTTTTATTGACTATATAGCACCAACAGATCAGGAATTTGCGACGGCAACAGATAATTTTACTACTACACAGGGGCTTACACGTGATGAAGTGAATAATATTGTTCTTTATAATACTGAATACTGTGCAGAGATGTATGGTTACCCGCTTTGGCTCAGTATTGGCGGTTATAAAGATCATATTTTCCTTTATCTCAGTAAATATGGTCCTAAAGTACTTTCTTATTCTCCTGATGAGGCTGTACAGGCGTTTGGATCGTTCTAGGTTTAAGTTCTTACAGTTCAGTATTTTTTGAAGACCACCTAATCAATAACAAAATGCAATGTTAAGAATCCGGTGAAAAGTTATGCTTTGAAATATCTATTGCAGTTCTTTTGGGCTCAGATGATTTAAAACAAACAGGGCAGTTTGATCTGCCCTGTCTTATATTATGAAAGTCTTTTAACAACTACTAGAATGGATTTGCCTGAAGGCCAAAGTGCATTCTGGCTGTTGGTTGCGGATCTTCTCTGCGACCAAGGGCAAAGCCCCAGTCAATTCTGCCACTAACATACTTGGTAATTGCGCCTCTGAGACCAAAACCAATACCTGTTAGATAATCAGTATGGTGAGCAGTGGTTCCATCCAAGAATGTTCCACCGTGATCAATGAACAATACGCCTCTTATTCTGTCTCTTACAGCAAGTTTACCAATATGTTTAGGTAATGGTAAAGGAACTCTCAGCTCAGCACTGAAGAAGTATCCTTTATCACCAATTAAGAGACCTTCTGAATAGCCTCTAACTGTAGAGCTGCCGCCAAGCTGGAACTGTTCAACAGGAGGTAAATTATCACCTGTCAGCTGTGTAGCACCTCTAAAGATACCAATAACACCGTGTCCAAAGTTATGGAGTCTTGTTACTGAACCATCGTACTTAAAGAAGCGGGAACTACCACCAAGAAGATCAAGACCATTAACGAAAGCATGTCTTGACATCCATCTGCCCCATTTGTCACGATATTCAAAATTAAGTGCTGCTGTTAAGGTTCTTACTTGAGTCGGGCTAAGCCTTAAGTCAAAAGCGTTAATGTGTGTATATACCTGACGGAAGTTTACACCCATTTCTCCTGTGAAATCAAATTTTCTTGTAGATATAAACGGGTGGGTAACAAAACCGCCATAATTATAAGACTGACCGGTAATATCAAGGGGTTTAAATGGCCCTTTGGTAATTTTAATATTACTGAAAGCAAAAGAGCCGCCCAGTCTTGTGCCATATTTTCCGACAGGGAAGCTATAGTTTGAATAAGCAACATCAGTTGATTTTGCTCTTGAATAACCCATTACAAATCTATCTCTGAAACCAAAAAGGCTATCAGAAGAGAACGCAACTCCACCACGCAGAACACCAACAGTACTTCTGCCGGTGTTGTCAAATGTACCGCTCAGATGGAACGGAAACGGGTCATTAGCAACAAGCTGAATATCTGTTTCGCCAACTTCTTCACCGGGTTTCAGGCTGGCTCTTAATTTGACAATATGCTGCCTGTTAAATTTTAAAATATCGTTTTCAAGTTCTTTGAGGTCAAAAAGTTCACCGGGCTTTTCAGAGATTCTTGCTTCAATGTAGCTCCGTTTAGTCCATTTATTGCCTTCGATAGAGATGTTTCCTACACGGCCTTCAATCAGTTTTATAGTTATAATACCACTTTTAACTGTTTGAGGTGGCAAATATGCTCTTGCTGTAATGAATCCTTTTTTTACATATAGAGCATTAATATCATTGGTAATATCTTTGAGTTGATCAATACCAAGTTGTTTACCAACATACTTGCTGGTAATACTATTAATTTCTTCTTCAGACAAGATTTCAGACTGATTAATATCAAATTGTCTGACAAGAACCTTAACCTGTCCATCATCCATAGTCTGGGGTTGTCTTGTATCAGGCTCCACTTCTTCTACATCGGCCTGCGAAGATTGATCATCTTCGATAAAATCTTCATTTCTCTCAAGCTGTGTTTCTTTAGGAGTACTTTCTTCTATTGCCCCGGCGTCTGGCATAGGATTCTGTGCATAAACACTTTGAGAAAAAATAAAGAAAGTTACTAAGAGGCTGTAAATAAGTTTATTTTTCACTTTCGTAACCCCCGGTTTTATTCATGTCGGTCGTTAACATTAAATTTTAAAAATAATGAAAAAGCAATCATTATTTTTGTATCTCCTTTCGAGATATATATCAGAACTATTATAATAAGCTCTGTGGATTAATATATCATTTAAAGAATTGATGTTGAGTATTTTTATAAAATTTTAATTTATGCTATACAATGCAATTTCAAGTGTATAGACCTACAACATTAACGTTAAAGGGTCTTTCAAGTATTAATTCGCCAAGCAGTTCATTTTTTGTTTCTTCTGAATCTTTGATATCAAAAGATTCTTTATAAACCTGAAAAGAAAAGCCTTTGTCATTATCTATAATAAGGCCAAGATTCTTGACGACAGCAGTATAAATATGTGTATTATCTACGATTTCAACATCTGCAAACCCAATTTTTTTGGATTCTTTTTCAGGAATTTGAGTTGCAATATGGATTCTGTGCTTACCTGATTCCCAGCCCGGGCCGCATATAATTGCCAGATCAAACTTACCTTTTGCGGGCAATTCATTTACTGCCAGGTGCTGACAGACATCCATAAATGAAAAAATGCCATGATCATTGCGAACAACTTCTCTTGCCAGTATCAAATATTGTGATGGTTGCATGGTTGCCATTCCTTTAACTAAATTACATAACTACATTTAAATAAACAACTTTATCTAATCAATTTTTATACCAGAAATGATAATTTTTTGCATGTTAAAACTCTCTTTTATTCAATGCAATATTAAAGGTTATTCCAGTTCAGCATATCAGGAGTAATGCGCTGTTTTAAGCTGGTATTATAAGGCAAAACCCCTCTGTATTTAAGGTATTTAAGGAGGTCATTAATATCGCCATCCCACATAAATACTTTATCTACCTTTTCAGGAAAAACTGGCACGGTAGTTTTTTTAATAACTTCAACGTTAAATAAATCGTATTTTCTGCTGCCTGAAGAATAGATTAAGAGAGGTTCTGATAGTTTTCCATCATTATAGATAAACCATATGTATAAGGGTTGCTTTGTTATTTCACCACTTTTAAAATAGCCACCCTTACCGGTTTTTTGTGTGTATTGATAAAGATTATCGTGAGTTTCGCTCATGTTCAAGCTGTAATTTATCTGCCAGTTAGACCAGTCATTATTATATAACCCCTGCCAGTAGCGGGTTATTTTATACTCATCTCTGTCATAAACCTGTAGAGAGGTAGCAAGAACCATACCACACAGTGCAATAGACAGTATAAATATAAAAACCGCACTTAATAAAACAGCAATTTTATTTTTTGTCGTATCATACATCTGCTCAAGCACCCTGAAATTTAAATTATCATTAAAATTTTAATAATGATTTGATTAAAAAATTGATCAATAGCGTATTTAAGCTATTAAAAATTATTTTAGCTCTTGTGGAGTAGATTTTTTAAAAATTTAATATAATATTAATCCGGCAGCTGGTCATATTTTTTAGCAGACCCTTTTGCTTTTTCTACCGGATATTTCAGGGCATTCTTTTTAAGTTTTTCCTTAACTATATTATCAATATCAACATTAAGTTGATCAGAAATCATTAGTATATATATAATTACATCAGCCAGTTCTTCTTTGACTCTGTTATAATAGTTAGTTTCAGGAAGTCTGGTTTCTATTTCGGCATCATTTTTCCATAGAAATAGTTCAAGCAGTTCAGAAGTTTCGATGTTAAGACCAATAGCAAGATCTTTAAGTTTGTGAAATTGTTTCCAGTCTCTATCGTCTCTAAATATTTTGACCAGACGTAACAGTTCTAATAGATCCGGTGATTTGTTCATTGTTAATACCTGCTGTTTCTTTAATTTGATTTCAGAGTACAAAATACTGGAAATTCAGTCAAAAAAATTTAAATTACTCCTTACAAAAGTTTATAATTAATGACAAAAATTACGATTATACAGGTAATAGAAGAAAACTTTTTCTAAAAGTGTCAGGTTAGTTGTCAGTTTAAATTTATATATTTTCTTAATATTTGAATTTATAGATAATGTTACAAAATCTAAAATAATATAATCATTCTACCCTGAAAACTTGTAGAATTGTAAATGATGTAATTGAAAACTCAAATTTAATCTTGTAAAATAATCTTTGAACGAAGACCGTTTGGTGAAAAAAGGACTTCTTGCGGAGGAGTGCCTGAGTGGTTTAAAGGAGCGGTCTTGAAAACCGTCGTAGTCTTTTGGCTACCGGGGGTTCGAATCCCTCCTCCTCCGTTTTAAGGATATAAGCAACCTCTAAATAAGCTTAAAAAGCCCCAGTGGGGGGTTTTAACATGTATAATTTGTGTTTTTTAACCTCCGACAACAATTTTAAGTTATTCAGAGATCCCAACAGATTATCATCAAAGGCCAGAATTTACTCTTTTAGGTTTTGAAATAGATGGTGTTTGCAAATATACCGGCTTAAAATGATACCAGGCAAACTCTTTTTTAGCATTATTAGCCGTTTTTAATTTTTCTTTAGCCAGAGACGTTAATATTAAACCGAAGTCCTGTTCAAAATCTTCAAAACACAGGGGTGAATGGCTTTCAAGTATTTCAAATAGTGCCTTTTCTGTAATAATTTGAAAATCCTTATCTTGAATGTATTCAAATACATCTTTATTGAGTTTAAGGGCTGGTGCATGTATTTCTTGATTATCAGGCCCGTATTCTCCTGTATACCATTTAGAACGCCTGGCATCCAGTATGACCAGTTTTGGTTTGTCAGAATTACAGGCATTTGCATAGATCTCAAGAGATGAAACACCTACTACAGGTATATCAAGAAACTGCCCCAGGGTTCTTGCTATTACTCCACCTGCACGAATACCTGTAAAACTGCCAGGGCCACTATTAATAGCTATGAAGTCAATTTCTGATGGGTTTATATTATTATTTCTAAACTCTTCTACCATAGCAGGTATCAGCATGGCACTATTATACTTTCGTGGTGTGCTCAACGCATGTCTTATAGAAAGGGGTTTATTGTCCTTTTCAAGGACAAGATACATCTTTTCTGTTGCTATATCAAAGCTTACAATTAACATAATGTTCATCCAGTTTGCTGAGTAGCCTTTGAGGCTTTTTGCCTTCTGCTATTATCTTAATGTGACGTTTATCAGAGAAGTCTTCTTCATAGGAAAAATGTATTTCCAGGCGATCAACAAGCAGGTTATTTTCTGAAAACTCTGCCCATTCAACAAAAGTTATTGCTGCCGGGTCACTGGAATATTCTTCCAGCTCTGAAAGTATTGACTTTACCCCTTCTTTTTCAAGCCTGTAGAGGTCGAAGTGATACAGAGGAAAATTACCACTCACATACTCATTAATAATAACAAAGCTCGGGCTGGTTATTTCTTCTTCAATACCTAATTGAGCACCACAATATTTAACAAAAGTTGTTTTGCCAGTACCTATGCTGCCATATAAACAAACTAAAATGCCAGGCTCAAGGATATTTGCAAATATACGTGCTAATGTTTCAGTATCTGCAAGGGTATTAAGCTTCAGTTCAAGTTCCATTATAGCTTCCATTAAAAACGTTCCAGCAACAGACCGCCTCGAAGTGACCCGCAGGTCGCTCCAGGTGGGTGCCCGCCTGAACAGCTTCCGTTTCCTGTAATATGTTCACCAGGTATACTTTGCTATTCTAGAGCCAGGGCTCCCTTTTTAAGAAAAGTTGTCCGGATCATATAAAAGCAATCCGTCACTGGAACATTTATATCATAACACATGACAAAGGTGAATTTGTAGATGGGTTTTATAAAGATATTATTTAATTGATTTTTCATGCTAAAGTCTTTAATAACAGGGTTTTAAGGGCAAAATAAAATTTTGTTATTAGCAAAACCCTTGCAAGAAAGTTGAATACGGGGTTGTTATAAAAATATACAATTTTTTTCATCTCTAAAAATCGACCTGTTGGGGGGATAGTGTATATTTGTGTACTATTCCGGCTTATATTTAGTACTGGATAAATCATTTTTTAGAATGTAATATATTAGAAGAAAACATTATTACCTTTGAATTTACTAGCCAGAAAAATCTATTTAGCCAATAAAATTTTTTGTTATCACAGCGCCCACGCTGATTTTATATATTTAAATAGTCCAGAGTAGTTTGTAGTTTTATATGGAGATTTAGGGGACCTTATGATTGACTTAGAAGTGCATAATTTCCTTGGGTCTGAAAGATCCATTCAGGAAGAATTGTCTCCAAGAGACCTTCTGTTTCTTAAAAATCTTACCAGATATGGCTTAACGCTGATAGAAATCAAATTATCTCCTATTTGCCCGATTAATGGCAAGCAGATTTCTGAAATCGAGCTCCCTGAAGGGGCTATTCTTATCAATGTAATTCATAATGAAAGAAGTCATTTTCCTGATGAAAATACTGTTCTTGAAAATGGAGATATTGTTTATTTTCTGGCATCCAGATATGCTGAAAATGATTTAAGAGAAATATTTACACCTGACGAATATCTATAAAATCAAATATCTATAAAGAAAGGGGCTGCATAAAAAGCAGTCTCTTTCTTTTGTTAAATTAAGACTTATAAAGATCAGTGCATAACTTAAAAATTTTTCGATTTTCAAAACCCAAATCCCGCCCACCCTAAAGGAAGGCATGGGGTCTCACTCACAGGCTACGCCTGCTCGTTCAACCCATATCTTCACTTTAAAAATTTTTGAAAATCGAAAACAAAAAAATTGATTGTTATAGTTATGCATTAGTCTTTATAATATATACTTAAAAGGGATAAAGATTAAACAATTCTAAAATTCTCCAGGGTGTTTTTCGTTGCGCAGCAACTAAAATACCTGCCCTATATCTTCTGAAACCTTATTACTGATGACTTTTATTATAGTAATTGAATTTGTTGGTTTCATTTTTTAAACATAAATAACTGGTTATATAACATTATAGGAGGCCTAATATGAGTGAAGTTCAGGTAAAAAAAGTATCTGATGAAGAGTTAAATAAACTGAATATAAATTCCTGGTCAACCTGGGAATGCGGTATATCTTCGTTTGACTGGCACTATGACGAAGAAGAGGTTTGTTATTTCTTTGAAGGAGAAGTTGTAGTAGAGACCAGAGCCGGTAATTATGAGATAAAAGCAGGTGACCTTGTTACTTTTTCAAAGGGACTGAGCTGCAAATGGCATGTCAAAAAAACTGTAAGAAAGAAATATAAGTTTAACTGATAACCTGCGTAAATAATCATTAACTTTTTAGCCTCAATCATCTGAAATGGATACAATTTTAATATCTTACCGGTGCATCAGGTATTAATGATGAAAGACTTTTTCATTAAGATGATTTTAAAGTTTATGGGTAAGCACTACTGGCGACGTGGCAGCTGTAACCAGTGTGGTCAGTGCTGCAAAACTATTACATTGAGGTTCCCTGATAAGCTGCTCACAAGAGAATCAGAGTTTGAATACTTAAAAGAAAATTATCCCCGGTTTCATCATTTTTACATTTCTGGCCGGGCTGATAATGGCGTGTTGCTGTTTGCCTGTAAATTTTTAACCGAAGATAACCGGTGCAGTGTCTATAACCTGAGGTCATTCTTTTGCAGGGCTTATCCAAACTTTGATACAAGGTTTATTAAACTGGGTGGCAAGCCACTGGAAGGATGCGGCTTCTATTATGAACCCATAACCCCTTTTAAAGAACACCTTCAAAGCAATCAAAGATTAACAACTTAACTAATGATAATTAGTGTGATATATAGTTACAGCTACAGGCTCACAGTAAGAAGCTTTTATCATATTCAAACAAACGAAAAAACAATTTCTATTTGACACCGGCGCTTTCTTTATTTACATTATAAACACCGGGATACATTTTCTGGATTTAAAATATTTATTCATCAATAATCCCGCACAGAGTGTGATTTTTTTACAGGTAGAAAAATGTTAACGTTTGTTGATCAAAAGCCATTACTTATCGGGTGTGTACACGTTTTACCGCTGCCCGGCGCCGCAGGCTATTGTGCTGACATGGATTTAATCATTAAGACTGCTGTCAATGAAGCCATGATTTACTCAGAAGCAGGGTTTGATGCTGTCATTCTGGAAAACATGCACGATACACCTTATCTTAAAGGTTATGTTTACCCTGAAACAGTTGCTGCAATGACTGCTGTTGCTTCAGCCGTAAGAGATAAACTTCCTGTAAAGCCTCTGGGCATACAGATTTTAAGTGCTGCTAACAGAGAAGCTCTCGGTGTTGCTATTGCTTCAAAACTTGATTTCCTGAGAGTTGAAGGTTATACCTTTGCACACGTTGCCGATGAAGGTATTATTCAATCTTCTGCGGCTGAACTGATTCGCCTGAGAGATTATCTAAAAGCTCAGAATATTAAAGTTTTAGCTGATATTAAGAAAAAACATTCTTCTCATGCTATTACAGCAGATGTTTCTATAGAAGAAACGGCTGAGGCTGCTGAATTTATGAAAGCAGACGGCATTATTATTACTGGATCATCTACAGGTAAAAAACCTTCACAGGATGATATTAAGCGTGTACGCCCACATACAAGCTTGCCGGTTCTAGTAGGATCTGGTATAACCCCAGATAACATTGCTGATTACTATTCCATTGTCGATGGCATTATTGCAGGTTCTTACTGCAAAGAAACCGGTCACTGGAAATTACCTGTATCACCTGAGCGATGTAAAAAATTGGCAGAATGTGTCAAAATACATAAGTATTAGTTTAACTTACGTAAAAATCAACCACTTCCACCTTATAAACTCAACCTGCTTAGTGTGAAATATACAATAATTTATCATTATGGCTAAACGTCAGCCTCAAAGAACAAGGAGTCGATAATGCCTCTAAACCACAGGACTTCGATGACAGATCTCTATCAACTTACAATGGCAGCAGGCTATTTTGAAAAAGGATTTGATCTTGTATCGACATTTGAGCTATTTGTGAGAAATCTTCCTGAAAATCGCTCATATCTCGTGTCAGCTGGCGTTAATCAATGCCTTGAATATCTTCAAAATATGTCATTTAAAGCAGATGAAATTGAATATATCAGAAATCACCCCTCTTTTAAGAATGTATCAGATGAATTTTTTAGTTATCTCAAGCAATTTCGCTTTACCGGGGATGTTTATGCCATGGAAGAAGGCACTCTGTTTTTTCCTGATGAGCCTGTAATCAGAGTAACTGCCCCTGCAATCCAGGCCCAGCTTGTTGAAACATACCTGCTTTCTCAATTTAACTTTCAAACACTTATTGCATCAAAGGCTGCACGTATTAAATCAGTTGCCGGAAATTGTGCTGTAATTGAATTTGGTACCCGGCGGGCTCATTCTCCTGAGGCTGGTTTGCTGGCAGCTAGAGCAGCGTTTGTTGGCGGTTGTGACGGAACATCAAATGTTTTGGCTGGTATAGAATATGGAATACCAACTTATGGAACTATGGCTCATTCCTGGGTTATGGCATATGAAACAGAAGATGAAGCATACAGAGCCTATACAGATGTTTTTCCAGAAAGCAATGCTCTTCTTATTGATACTTATGATACTGTTGAAGCAGCTAAAAAGATTGTAAAATATGATTATAATGTTTCTTCTGTCAGGCTCGATAGCGGTAATATAGAAAAATTAAGCAAGCAGGTCAGAGAGATTTTTGACCGGTCAGGCAAAAAAGATATTAAAATTATTGTCAGTGGAGACCTGAACGAATATAAGATAAAAGAGCTTCTTGAAAAATATGCACCGGTTGATATTTTTGGGGTCGGAACAGAGCTTTCTACCTCTAAAGATGCCCCGGCTCTCTCTGGAGTGTATAAACTTGTTCAGCAGGAAAGAAATAGCAGGGTAGAATATAAAGCTAAATTCTCTGAAAACAAGAAAACTTATCCGGCTAAAAAGCAGGTTTACAGATATAAAGATCAAAATGGATACTTTAATCATGATCTGATAGCTAAAGAAGATGAAATCATAAATGGATATACCATGACCCTCCTGAAACCTGCCATTAAAGATGGTATAATTACTGAGAATTTCGATATGAATATTGATAATGCCAGAAATAGATGTCTGGAATCCATGAAATGCCTGCCAGAACAGTATAAAAACATTAAATACCCTTCTGAATACCCCGTTGAGATCAGTGAAAACCTTTATAAGATTGCCAGAGAATTAGAAAAAAAATACCTTAAAGTGTTAAACTAACAGGAGACAATTAATGGAAAAATTATTGTTTTTTGATGTAGATACACAGAACGATTTTATGAATCAGAATGGTGCTCTCTATGTAGAAGGTGCAGAAGAGATAAAGCCAAACCTTAAACAGCTTATAGATTGCGCAAAAGGCTGCGGTATTCCTGTTATAGCTTCTATTGATGCTCATTCCAGTGATGATCCTGAGTTCAATGAATACCCGCCTCACTGCATTAAAGGTACTCGTGGCCAGCAAAAAATAGAAGAGACAACTATCAAGAGGGCTACGGTGATTCAGGATAACAAGAATGTCCCAATTAACCCTGATTCAAAGTTTTTTGTTATAGAAAAAACTGTTTTTGATATGTTTTCAAACAAAAATACTGATACAATATTAGAGTCGATAAAACCTGATAAATGTATTGTTTTTGGAGTTGCAACTGATATCTGTGTAAAAAAAGCTGTAGAGGCTTTGCTGAAAAGAAACTATCAGGTCGTATTGCTTGAAGATGCTGTCAGAGGAATTAATAAGGATAATACAAATCGGTTTTTCGCCCGGGCCAGAAATGCTGGCGTGGAAATACTAAGTTCTTACGAGGTTTTAAAAAGTTTAAAATGCTTATCGCACTAGCCCAGATCAACCCTGTTGTAGGAGATATTGATTACAACCTTAACAGAGTCATTGAGTATACTGAAAAAGCTAAGGCCAGAAATGCCGATTTAGTTATTTTTAGCGAGACAGTAACAGTAGGGTATCCCGCAAGAGACTTGCTTGATAGGCAGGAGCTCATTGACGATAATTTAAAAGCCGTTGATGAAATGGCAAAACATTCAAATGATATTGGTATTCTTTGTGGCTTTGTAGAAAGAAACCCGTTTCCAGGCGAAAAACCCCTCTATAATGCCGCTGCACTGATGCATAAAGGTAAGATTATCCTTAAACAACATAAAAGCCTTTTGCCAGACTATGATGTATTTGATGAACGACGATACTATGAACCGGCTCATTGTGTGCATCCTGTTGAGTTTAAAGGCATCAAGCTGGGTATAACTATTTGCGAAGATATGTGGACCTATTCTCCTGATGTTAGCAAGATTTATAAGTTTGATCCTAACAATGTTTTAACCTTATTAGGGGCTGATTTGCTTATTAACCTTTCTGCTTCACCATATTACTATCAGAAACCTTTCCAACGCTTTGAAACAATACAGAATATTGCAAAATATAATAAGAAAAAGTTCTGTTATGTCAACCAGGTTGGCGGTAATGATGATCTTATATTTGATGGCAAAAGCATTATAGTAGATGAAGAAGGTTCAATTCTTGCAATAGCAAAAAACTTTGAAGAAGATATAATCTTTTATGACACTGAAACAGGTAAAGGAGATAAACATAATACCTGTGAAGACGAAATTGAATGTATTTACCTTGCCTTGCTGACAGGCTTAAAAGATTATGTAAGAAAATGTGGATTTAAAAAAGTTGTGCTGGGTCTTTCAGGCGGAATAGATTCTACCCTGACAGCGGCACTAGCTGCTAAAGCTCTGGGACCAAGCAATGTTATTGGTATTTCTATGCCGGGTAGATACTCTTCGCAGGGCAGCCTTGATGATGCTAAAGCTCTGGCAGATAATCTTGGAATTGAATATCATGTTGTACCTATTGACAGGATTTTTGAAGCCTCTCTTATGACTATACAGCCTGAAAACCCTGAACCCAGAATGGATGTAACTGAAGAAAACATTCAGGCAAGAATAAGAGCAAATATTATTATGTCTTTTGCAAATAGGCATAACTGTCTGGCATTAACAACAGGCAACAAGTCAGAAACGGCCGTAGGTTACTCTACTTTATATGGAGATATGGCCGGCGGGCTCGCTGTTATATCTGATCTTTATAAGTGTCAGGTTTACGAACTTGCAAACTTCATCAATAGAAAAGAAAATAATGTTATACCTTATAATACTATAATTAAACCACCTTCAGCAGAACTCAGGCCCAATCAGCAAGATAAAGATTCTTTACCTGAGTACAACCTTTTAGATAAAATCTTAAAAGATTATATTGAAAGTGATCTAACGCTAAATGAACTCTGTGAAAAATATGACAAAAAACTCGTTCTTGAGATATTGAAAAAAGTCGATTACAGCGAATTTAAACGAAGGCAGGCAGCACCGGGGTTAAAAATTTCTGCAAGAGCCTTCGGAAGCGGGAGGAGATTACCAATCGCCCAGGGATATAAATGGAGATAGGGAACAGAAAATCATGGCAGAACAGGAAAAATTAAAAGATAATCCGGCAATTGAAAAACCTTCTGTGACAGTTGATATAGTTATTTTTACTGTCCAGGATCAGGATCTTAAAGTATTGCTCATTAAAAGAAAAACCCCGCCTTATAAAGACAGCTGGGCGATACCTGGCGGTTTTATTCGCATTAGAGAAACTCTTGATCAGGCCGCCTTAAGAGAACTTAAAGAAGAAACTGGTGTTGAAGATGTCTATCTGGAACAGCTCTATACATTTGGAGATCCTGATAGAGACCCCAGAACAAGAGTTATTACAGTATCATACTATTCTCTGGTCAGTTTTGATAAACTAACTCCACGTGCCGGTGAAGAAGCTGAAGAAGTAAGCTGGTTCAGTTTAAAAAACCTGCCAAAACTCGGGTTTGACCACGATGTTATTATTGAAAACGCACTTGAAAGGCTCAGGACAAAGCTAAGCTATTCAAATGTAGTGTTTCAACTTTTACCGGATGAATTTACACTCACCGAACTTCAAAAAGTTTATGAGATTATTCTGGATAAAAAACTCGACAAAAGAAATTTCAGAAAACGTGTTATGTCTATGAATATACTTCAAGAAACCAGCAAAACCAAAATGGAAGGCTATCATAGACCTGCCAAGCTCTATAAATTTAAAAACGATGAGCTATTGCCAGAATAATTCAGATGTTATAATAAACAAACCGGCTGATCTGAGCGAGCAAAGCACGTCTGCGAAGACAGCAAACAAGCTGTCTACTAAACAACACAAAAGAATTAAACAACTCTAAATTACCCGCCATTTATCTTCAGAAATCTGATTACTTGTGACGTTAATTATAGCAGTATTAAAGAAAACATATACCATTCCACGTAAATAATTAATATATGCTGATGGAATTCAGTAGGGTGTTTTTGCCCGCACAGCGGGCAAAAAAACCCCGCCTCTATAATCTGGAATCTATACATTACTTTCAAGGATCAGTATAAGAGGCTAATATTCAGCAAAACTACCGGAGCGAACTTAGTTCGCTCCGGTGAGAGTTTTATTTCGGGCTAATTCAGATATCCAATAAACTATTGTCATTACGAGGAGGGCTTTTAGCCCGACGTGGCACAGTCACTCCCCCCTGAAACCCTACTTTAGCGAGTGAACAGAAGGTATAAATACTGCAACCCTTGCCTGGGCAAGCGAACGAAAACTTGAGAGAGCGTGCGAAGACAGAAAAGCAATTTTAGTCCAGTGCGGTCACTCACCCCGAATTGAAGGGCGGGAGGGTTGGGAACTTGCTGAGAATGAAGTTTTCAACTTATGCACTGATCATTCTGTATAGAAAGCAATTGCTTTAAGAAAGAAGAGGGGTGTAATACACCCCCCGGGAAGCTATAACTGATAAATATGGGTCTATACTACAACCGGATCCTCAATTTTTGGTACTTTTACAAGTACATTTGAGCCACCCGGCATTCTGTAAACGGTGGGCTGGGTTACGCTTCCACCTTTATCCTGTGCTTCTTCCATTTTGCTTAGATGATTCATTGCATCTTTGATAGCATCCTTAATTTCGAGAGAAGTTGTTTTGTTTTCTCCGGCATAGAAGAGTTGTCCTTTTTTGTCAAAGCCAAGTGTCAGGCCATCATAAAGATGAAGTGCATACTGCTCTGTTCCATAAGGTAACTCAACTGTTCTCGGTGCTTTCATCTGAAGGAATGTTTCACCAAAGTCATTGGTATAAGCACTTTCTAACTGATATTTGTTTTCTGACGGTAAATTCAAAGCAGCTTTTTGTTTATTTACAAAGGTTTCAATAGCTTCTTTTGAATTCATAACCATTGAAGGCAGCTTCAATTGTGGTAATTGAGCCTGTTTAGTTTCCCATTCTTTAATAGTTTCAGGCTTCATTATTTCTCTATCAATCAACACTTTCTTCAATAAATCTTTGTATTGACCGTTAAAGTCTGCTTGATCAGCTTTAAGAAGTGCCTCAGCTATATTGTCAAAGTATACGTTTCCAGGAGGTGAGAAATCACCCATTGCTCTGGCAAATATCTTGGTAAGATCATCTCTTGTCTTAACCAGAGCATCTTTCAGATCCATATTTTTAGAATGTTTGGCTGCTGATTCGGTGATAATGTCATAGAAGAATGCTCCAAAGAGTCTTCCGAAGTTGTGAACTTCTTTAGATTCTCTGCCAGACTCAAAATCAGACATCTTGAGGTCATTAATAGCATTTCTTAGATATAATCTATCGCCATATACAGCCTGACCAAATTGCTCTGCCAGAGATGCAATCAGGTTTTCTTTTCTTAGATCTCCGCCAGTATCTTTGATTACACGATCGAGTATTTTTTCATCCTGCATTGATAATAACATTGCAGTACTATCACCAAAGCCTTCATGTATTGCTCCACCGTGTGAACCCCAGCCTATATAGCTTGGTCTTAGGCCATCAAGAACAGCATGCCCTGCTTCGTGTGTTACAACATCTGCCATCTTTGATGTATAGCATTTTTCCTGCGGGTTTGTTCTGCTGTTAAAGTAGAACAGTTTAATAACCTGATCCCAGCGGCTGTAATAAGCATTCATTGTAACCCCTGCCAGCGGGTGAACTTTTATCTGCTCACTCGGAAAAGCCCAGTCGATCTTACGTCCCAGAGCATTTTCATAGGTATTAAGCGTCTTTTGAGCAAATGTATAAGCGTTTACTCTGTCAAACTGCGGTGATTTTACATCAGGCAAATAGTTTCCATTAGCATCGGGTTTTGCAACTTCGCTCTTATCAACAGTTTTTACTCTGCTGCTTTCTGGTCCCGGAGCTACTTCACCTTTTAAGGTATAAACTTCTGGCTTTGAAACCAGTGGATCCTGCGGGTAAACCTTGTATTGAACGACTGGCTCTTTATCCATTTCTTTCAGTGGACTGGTTTTAACCAGATTTAATTTTGCTTCAGGGTGAGCTTTTAGCCCTTCAGGCAATGTCGGAACCACCAGATTACCTGCAAAAGCAATTGATGGAATTGACATAAAAGAAAGCTTTGAACTTTTCAAGCTTTCCTGTGCTGGTTTTGAGTTTTCACTATCTTTTTTGGCTGCTTTATTCTTGTGTAATAAAGCACTAATTCTTCCCGGTAATTCAACCTTCATTATAATCCCCCCAAATTTTTATGCCCACACGTACATGATTAATCGTAATATAATATTTTCCTCTCATTCCCCCAATGTTATGTAAGAAATTTTTATCATTTTAATAATACTACGATTTAGAGTAGGTTAACATAAAAACATCTATTTTGCGATAGTTCGAAGAGAAAGAAAGGGGGTTTTGTAAAGAAATATAAACCAGTCTTATATACATTAAATATAAATATGCACCATCTTAATAATAGAATTTTTGAGTTTTTGCTATGACTGCATTAAGGTAAAATTGTATAAGCAAATGCACAAATCTTAAATAAAATAGAAATAAGTTCAATTTTTTTTATCGACAATAAAAATTCTAAATGTTTATACTATTTAATAAAGAGGAATCCTAACCATGATCAGACCAATGACAATCGTAGAAAAGATACTAGCACAACATTCTGAAAATAAAACCGTGTCTCCTGGCGATCTGGTGTTTGCAAAGGTGGATGTTATTCTTGCTAACGATATTACAGCACCGGTAGCGATAAAAGAATTTAATAAAATAGGGGTGGATAAAGTCTTTGATAACGAACGTATTGCCCTGATACCGGATCATTTTACCCCTAATAAAGATATAAAAGCAGCTACTCAGGCTAAAATGGTCAGGGAATTTGCTCGAAAACATAACCTGAAGCACTACTATGAGGTAGGTCGTATGGGTATAGAGCATTCTTTGCTACCTGATAAAGGCATTGTTGGCCCCGGAGACGTAGTTATTGGCGCTGATAGTCATACCTGCACATACGGCGCAATTGGTGCCTTTAGTACGGGCGTTGGTTCTACTGATGTTGCTTCTGCTATGGCATTAGGCAAGGCCTGGTTTAAGGTTCCACCTACAATAAAGTTTATTTATAAAGGAAAACTTAACAAGTGGGTTACTGCTAAAGATCTCATACTTCATACTATTGGCGATATAGGTGTTGATGGCGCCCTTTATAAAGCCATGGAATTGACAGGTGAGGTTATTGAAACCCTGTCTATCGACGGTAGAATAACTATGTGTAACATGGCCATCGAAGCAGGAGCCAAATGCGGCATTATTATACCGGATAAAATTACCGAAGAATACGTTAAAAATAGAACACTGAGAGATTATAAATTTTATACCAGTGACCCTGATGCAGAATATGAAAAAGTCATCGAATACGATTGTTCTCAAATTGAACCTACCGTAGCCTTTCCTCATCTGCCAGAGAACGCTAAACCAGTATCTCAGGCCAGTAATATTAAGATAGATCAGGTTGTAATAGGCAGTTGTACCAACGGTAGAATAGAAGATATGCGTCTGGCAGCTGAAATATTGAATAATAATAAGGTACATGAAGATGTCAGGCTAATTGTGATACCTGCTACACAGGAAATATATATGCAGTGCGTTAATGAAGGCCTGACCCGCATCTTTGTCGAAGCCGGAGCAGCCTTTAGCACGCCAACCTGTGGCCCTTGTCTTGGTGGCCATATGGGCATACTTGCAGCAGAAGAAAGAGCAATATCAACAACTAACAGAAACTTTGTTGGCAGAATGGGTGACCCATCATCTGAAGTATATCTTGCCAGCCCGGCAGTTGCAGCTGCTAGTGCTATAACAGGTAAAATAACTCATCCAGCTGAGATTATGGCTAAAGTCTAGCCTGAATTTATTATAAAAGAATTGAAAAAAGGCCTGATTTAATAAATTTTCAGGCCATTCACAAACTATAGTGAACAAATAATTTTCTAAACGTCTTTAAAATACGTTTACTATAACTATCCTTCCAAAAAAACTTATTTATAGAGGTTTTTAGCCTCTAAAATCAATTTGCTTGCCCTGATCTGCCTTCTTGCCACAGCATCCACAACCTTTACAGCCTTCACAACCGCCTTTAGGCTTTTCTATGTGACCAAGAAAGCTCATTTCTGGTTTTTGAGCCTCTGCCTTTGAAAATGGCATTTGGGCCTTTACGTTTTGAACTAAATTTGTTACTGGATTTGCCATAAAATTGATCCCCCTGATTGAATAATCTCAATATGTTTTAAGGATGCTAAAAATAATATTTGATATACAGACAATAATTCTTTTACAAATCTTATAATCAGAAAATCTTATTGATAATAATAGTCATTACAACAATACATTATCCCGAATTATTCATCAATTTACAGTCTATTTATTCTAGAGGGTTTAAAAGATGTATTCTTTAGACATCAATTTCTATAACTGTTTCAGGTCAATTTATTAATAGTTAATGAATTAAATGGGTTATAAATCTCTTTGTCGACAATATGAAAAACTCTCTATTTATAGTATCCTTAAATATATTAGTAACTATATAAAAATATCAGACAGTTTTATTTTGTTTCTTTAATTTAACTTACTGTAAAATTTTCTAATCCTTAACAGATATTATGACAGGTTTTAATACATCTAAATAAAATCTTTTAACGGACATCAGTGATTTTGTTTTATAATTGTATAATATTCATTTTGAATCATTAAAAGGGTTTTAGTAATAATGGTATCTGAAGACAAAGTATCCAAAAAATATACAGTACTCGTAGTAGATGATGAACCTGAAAATGTCAAGTTTTTACAGAGAACATTGAGAAAAAATTATAATGTTGTTGGCAAATATAGCCCGTTTGAAGCTCTGGAATATCTGAAAGAAACCTATGATGACGTTGCACTTATTATCAGTGACCAGAGAATGCCTGATATGACAGGCACAGAGTTTATGGCAAAATCAATCGAAAGTCACCCCTATACTGTTAAGGTTCTTTTAACAGGTTACACCGATATAGAGGCAATGATTGACGCCATTAACAGGTGTGAATTATTCTATTATGTAAACAAACCCTGGGATCCTTCACAGGTGCATGAAGTTGCTGAAAAGGCTATTGAACGTTATGAACTTAATTTGCTCAAGAATTATTATTATTTTACTCATCATAAGCAAAAAAACAAAGAATAATGCTTTTTATAGGCCATAAGACTGTTTGGGTTATCTGCAAAAAATACTCTGCTAAAGGTTTTTTGCAAATTAATTTGGTCTGAAGGTCTGCTTTAAATGTTAAAATCAATTTCAGAATCGATTTTTGTGTTTTAATAGGTTTAGAATAATTATCAATCGGCTACCAGTAATATATCTCTCGATAAAGTAACCAGTGGAAAGGTGGGCTATGAAGAAACAAATTACTTTAATATTCATCATAAGTATGATGATAGTACTAATAATGCCGCTTAATGCTTATTCAAAACAAGAAACCAGGCAGGAAGACCTTCCTGAAAATAAGACATTGGAGACAAAACCACCTCAAAGTGCAGAATATTATAAGAACCAGGGCAATAAATATTTTCAAGAAGGTGATCTGGCAAAAGCAAGAGAAAATTATGACAGAGCGTTGCTTGTTGAACCAGATAATTTCAAAGTTTTACATAATGTCGGGGTAGTTTATTTAAGAGAAGATAACTACGATATGGCTATTGAATATTTTGAAAAGGCTTTAAATATAAAAGATGATGATGTAGAAATACACAATAAGCTTGCCTATAGCTATATTGAAAAAGGTGACATAGATAAAGCAATAGAATCATTTGAGAAAAGCTTATCACTTGATTCTGAAAATGACTTTGCTCTCTTTACCCTGGGGTTTTTATATAAAGAAAGTGGCAATTATGAAAGGGCAATAGAAACACTTAATAAAGCTATTGCTAATAACCCACTTGAAAGTCGTCTTTATAGTGAGCTGGGTTCGGTATATTATGCCTTAAATAACTTTGATGAAGCTATTAATACACTTAACAAAGCACTTTCCTTAAATAGTGATGATGCTTTTGCTTATTATTACTCAGGTTTGTCTTATGCAAAAAAGAAAGAGTTCCTTAAAGCTATTGAAATGCTTAACAAGTCAATTGCCCTTGATGATAAGAACTTTGATGCTTATAAGCGTGTTGGGTTTCTTTATTATGAAGCTGAAAACTATGATAATGCTTTAAATAACCTTGAAAAAGCAGCAGAACTTAACCCCGAAGATGTTGATACACTTGTAGGTATTGGCGTTTGCTATATAAAAAAAGATAATAATCAGAAAGCACTTGAGATTTATAATAAAGCTAGATTACTCAGCCCTGATAATGGCTTTATACAGATGAAAATTAATCTTCTTGAAAAAGAAGTCAATAAATAATGAAAATGTTATTCTTTATGTTCTAACTGGCCTGTTTTTCTAAATGTAACAATCAGGTATGTCCCAAAACAGGCTAATTTGCTGTGCTGTAGTTTGTTATCAATATGCTTAATAACTGCTGATAAAACAGGAACACTATAAAGAAAGTTAAATATACCTGCAATAATTAGCCCCTCAGTTTTTTCAATAACTAAATCTTCAGGTAAATAACTCTTTATAAGCTTTAAGTCGTCATATCGTATATATCCGCTGTTAAGCTGATTTTTTTTACCTGGCTTAAGTTTATTTAGAAAATACCTGATACACCTGGAATTGTAAAATTCTAACTTTAAGAGTCCTCCAGGTTTTGTAACTCTTGAAAACTCTTTTATAACTTCTGTTACATTTTCTGTATAAGGTAAAAGCTTAAAAGAATAGACAAGATCAAAATAATTATCCTCATAAGGTAACTTATCAGGCGGTGCTTGCTGAACGTTAAGCCCTTTATTTCTTGCCAGTGATAATTTTTTGTCTGATGAATCTGTTCCGTGAGCTTCTTTTGCTATCGTTGATACAGGAAACAATATAATTCCTGTTCCACAACCGGCTTCAAGTACTATTTGATCATAAACAAAACCTACTATACTGGCCACTTCAAGCTCATCGACCAGTATATGATATCTGTCATGTCGCTGTTGCTCATATGTCTCCGAGAAAAACTCGTTAAGCTGATTGCCTACACCCAAATTATCTGTCATAAAGGAATTCCTGGTAAAGTTTTTCATACTCACAGGCAATAAATTGCATATTGAAACGTTTTTCTATTATATCTCTGCTTATTTCACCCCTGTTTTTACAGAGTTCTTCAGAGTCTATAAGATTAATAATTCTTCTGGTTATTGAAGTTACATCATCAGGATCCAGTACAAATTCTTTATCATCAACTATAACCTCATCTAAAGGACTGGCATTACTCAGTATAATTGGCTTTGAAAAAGCCATTGCTTCCAGCAATATCAGTGGAATATCTACTTTACTAAAGAGTGCCTTCACCGGAAACAAGAATACATCTGCGGCCTGAAGAACTTCATACATATCTTCAACCTGATTAAATATTCTTACATACTTTTCAATACCCAGATCAATTATATATTGCCGTAATTCGGTTTCTTTCAGTCTGGTTTCCTCTGAAAAACTGCGAAAAGTAAGTATGTATCTTACATCAGGGTATCTGCTTACAACCGGAGGAATAGTTTCTATGACTCCTTTAGCAGTGTTTGAAAAGTCATAATCTCCAGGATACATAACAATAAAGTTATTCGAAAGGTTATGCCTGGCCTTAAAATCAGATTCTTTTAACTTACTTTGTTCTATTTCTTCAAGGTCAACACCGGGATTAATTTTAACAATATTCTCAAAGCCTTCTTCAGCAAGAGTTTTATAAGTATGATCTGACAAAACAAGTGTTTTACTGGCAAAAAGCAAATGTTTTATAGGTTTTAAATTAATCGGTGTACGTGTTACAGTCTGGATAGTAGGCTTGTTTTTAAGACCCGTAAGATGTTTTAAAACTATTGATGACTTAACATTAGGAGTAAATATAAAATGGAAAAGATCAATCTTCTTCCTAGCTGTTATCAGGTGAAAAAGAGCCTGCAAATCTTCAGGAATAGATGGGGTATAATCTTTTGGTGTCTGATAAATATCCTCACTGATAACATTGGCCTTCTTAAACTTATATCCTTTTGGTGTAAGTATTTGAAATCTAACGTTATTAACATAATTAATAATGTTTTTAGCCAGGTTTTTTGTGCCATCCTGCCAGGGTGGTGATATTGGTTTAGATACTATAAGAACGTTTCTGGTTTTTTTCATAGCAATTCAGGTTTAAAACTATATACTATTCATAAAATCATTTTTTAATTTGTGCAAGTTTATAATGAAAAACAATAATTTTTAGCAATGTTTTTTAAAGGAAACCACAAATACAGCAACCTTTAACAGGAGGATTGTTTTCAAAAGCCTGCAATAATAGCTATTATTAACTCAAAGGGCTGCTAAAAGTATTTGGGCAGTGAAAAACGGCCTGCCTATTTTTAAGTTCATTTGTAAACGAATAATGAAGGCTCTTAGCAGATTTATGAACCGCCAAGCTTGATGAAACCCCATTTACTGCCTTTATTAACGACAGCAACATTGTTATTAAAGCTAAAGACGGTATTATATTCTGGCTTAATAATAAGTTCGCCGTTTGAATCAATGTATCCATATTTATCGCCTGTAAACTTACTTATTTTAACAGCAGAAAAACCACAATTAAAGTTATAAGCATCTTTAAAGGCTGGTTTAATTTTGATATTACCTTTAATATCAATAAAACCATATTTTGTACCTGTAAAAGATCGTGTTTGAATTCTGGCAAGACCCTCTGAAAATTCTGAAGCATCCTCAAATAGAGGTTTTATGATAATATTACCATTTTTATCCAGATAACCCCAGTGTTTATCTTTTTTAAAAGGTGCCAGTCCTTCAGAGAAAGATAAAATAGTATCATATTCAGGCTTAATAATTATATTTCCTGATTTATCTATAAGTCCCCATTTGTTTTTAACTTTTATGCGGGCAGTTTCATTTTTATAAGATGAGACAAAGTCAAATCGTGGTTCAATTACAAAGGTTCCTGTTTTGTCTATGAAGCCTACTTTGTTGTTTATACTGGCTCCGGCCAAACCTTCAGAGAAGTTAGCAGCATAATTAAAGGCTGGTGGTATTACTGCATTGCCTTTAATATCAAGATAACCCCATTTGCCGTTATGTTTAATCCTTCCCATACCTTCATAGAATGGTTCTGCAACTTCGAAGAAATTGTTTATCAAAAAATTTCCACTTTTATCAATGTATCCACACTGGTTATTAATTATTACAACAGCAAAATTGTTTTTAAAGCATCTGGCAATATCAAAAATTGGCTGGATTATTTCGTTTCCTCCGGGGTCGATGAAGCCATATTGATGTTCTTTTTCTATGGCAGCAAGTCCTTCAGAGAACCCAAATGCATGATTATATCTTGGTTGTATGGGCATTTCGCCATTAGTATTAATAAATCCCCATTTACTGCCGATTTTTACAGCAGCGAGACCTTCATAAAATTCGTCCAGCCAATCATATTCAAGTTTTGAAGTGACGTTAACGTTTTGTTTTTCTTGCATAAAGCTAATAACCTGATGGAAATATATTTATAAATATATTTGGTAATATTACCATAAATGACAGAAAAATTTGTTATAATTTCTTTTTAAAACTTATGAACCCCCATTTGCCACCTGTCATTACAGCTGCCAGCCCTTCAGTATAGTTTATTGCTCTTTCAAAGACAGGCTCAGAAAGAATTTCTCCGTCGTTATAAATGTAGCCCCAGAGATTTTCGCTTTTATAAATAGCTACATTGTTAGAGAAAGTAGATATTTGGTCGAATTGAGGGTTGGTTATATAGTTACCTTTTTTGTCGATAATACCCCACTGGCCGGCCAGTTGAAATGGTGCAACGCCATTAGAGAACTGCCAGGTAACGTCAAAGATTGGTTCAAAAAGCTTTTCGCCTTTTTTATTTATGTAAGTCCATTTTTCACCAATTTTTACATTTGCTATATCTTCAGAAAATCTACCTGCTGCGTTAAATGCAGGGTCTATTACCACCTTACCTGATTTTTCTACATAACCCCATTTACCGTTTAACTTAACAGCTGCAAGGCCTTCAGAAAACGGGCTGGCATCTTCATACTGTGGCTTAAGGATAACATTATTTTCTTTATCTTTATAACCCCACTTATTATCTTCATTAAAAGGTATAAGCCCTTCACTAAGCAGGAGTGATAGGCTTTTATCGGGTTTTATTATAAAATCACCATTGATATCAACAAAAGCATGACCGTCTTCTTTTGTTACTACTGGTCCTGCTTCTTCAACAAAGGGTAGTGATAAAGCAAATTGAGGTTTGATAGCTATTTCACCTTTAGTATTTATATAACCCCAAGCATTATCCACATTAACTGGCGCAAGACCATCAGAAAACTCAAGGGCTCCTTGAAATGAGGGTTCAATAACAAAATCACCTTTAGAATTAATAAAACCAAAAAGATTGTTTTTCTTTACTCTTGCCATTCCTTCACTAAAGATGCCTGAGTCTTCAAATTGGGGTTTTATTGCGTAGAACCATTGTTTATTATCTGGTTCGCTGGCTATTTCAGTTATTTTAGCAACATTATTAGTTGTCTTTTTGTCGTCTTTTAATAGCATTTCAGACATATTGTCAGATGAAGTTTTTACTGATTCTTCTTTTTGAGGTTTATAAATTATCAGAACGGTTGCAGCAATAATGAGAACCAGTAGTATTAAAAGTAATTTTCTTGTCATAATAGCAAACTCCTTTTTTTAATCAATATAAAGATCTGTAAAAAGAGGTAATTAAACAAATTAAAACCATTGGAATTTTATAGGTTCCTCTGGTTTTGCTGTTTGGTCAAGCAATACCTCTATGGTTAAGTATTAATTTCAAAGCAGATTGCCGTTAGTATCAATAAAAAAGTATGTATCATTTTTATATACAACTGCAAAGCCTTCAGAAAACTTTTCTACTTCTTCAAATTGGGGGGGGATAACCATTTCTCCTGCTTTGTTGATAAAGCCGAATAGCCCGTTGACCTCAACGCTTGCCATTCCATTGCTAAAACAGTAGGTATATTCATATTCAGGTTCTATAATTATTTTTCCTGAGCGGTCGATGTAACCCCATTTATTGTTTATCATAGCTGGTGCAAGGTTTTCAGAAAATTCTTGAGCTGCTTCAAATTGTGGTTCAATAATATAGTCACCATTGAGACTTATAAAACCATATTTATCATTGACTTTAACAAGTGCAGTCCCTTCGTAAAAGTCAGAGGCAAATTCAAATTTAGGTTCTATGAGATAGTTGCCCTGTTTGTTTATAAAAGTAATTTTTTCTTTGCGAGCCAGTAGAGACTTTGTCTTAACGACAGCAAACCCCTGTTTAAACTGTGCCGCAAAGGTAAAGCGTGGTTTGATTTCGTATTGTCCGTCTTTATTGATGTATCCCCATTTATTTTTTTCCATTACAGAAGCAAGGCCTTCAGAGAAAGCTTCAAGAGTAACAAACTTTTTGTCGAAGGCTTTATTTCCATTTTTATCAATGAAAACATATTCATTATCTCCCAGGGCGACAGCGGCCATACCTTCTGAGAAGATCAATGCATATTCATAAGTAGGCGGTATAGCTATATTACCTTTTTTATCAATATATCCATATTTATCATGTTCTTCAAATACTGCCAGACCTTCAGAAAAGTCACCTGTAAAATTGAATTTTGGTTCAATGACAAAGTTTCCTGTTTTATCAATAAAGCCAAAGCTGTCGTTCTTTTGCACACAGGCCAGTCCTTCGTGAAAACCGCTGGCATATTTAAATTCTAAAGTCATAGAGCTCTCTTTCTTTTGTTAATTATAGTATTAGTTTAATGAATAGTGTTTCATTTCGTCAATAGTAAAAACTGAAGCCGTTTTTTAAGGTAGTTTTTTCGTCAATAAATTTCATTATTATTAGTATTCAATACCTTCCCGGGCACTGACCCCCAGGTCCCAGTAGTGTTTGACAGGGCTGATTTCAGATACAAGGTGGGCAAGCTCAATAATTTTAGGATGAGCTCGCCTGCCAGTAATAACTATTTCAAGGGTTTGGGGTTTGTTTTTCAGGAAATCAAGAATATCATCAAGCTCTATTAGGCCCAGGTCTATAGCTATATTGGCTTCATCCATAACAATCATATTATATTTGCCAGATTTTGCAGCCTTTTTTGCTATTTCCCATCCGTTTGTAATTTCAATACGGTCTTCATCATTTATATTATGAGAATAAATAATGCGATTTAAGCCAGCCTGAACGATTTCAAGCCTGTCTTTAAAATCAGGGTGCGATTTAAAAGAATATAATTCTCCGTAATTATCGCCTCCCTTGGTGAACATAACAATCAACACATTCCAGCCTCTGCCGAGAGCCCTCATTGTAAGCCCCAGAGCGGCAGTTGTTTTACCCTTTCCATTGCCCGTATAGACCTGAATATAGCCTAATTCAGAAAACTTTGGGTTAATTAAGTTGTCTTTATTGATTCCTGACATAATGATCCATCTGTAAAACCCCATGCCTTCCTTCAGGGTGGACGGGATCCGGGTTTTGAAAATCGAATTTTTTAAGTTATGTACTGATAATTTTATTATACGTTAAAGATGTTTTCTTATGCTTTAAAATATCAGTTGATTTTTTTACTTAACAAGAAGGAATTAAATTTAGCTACAAGCAAAATAGAAATTATGAAACCTGCAATTGTTATAAATAAGCCATATTTAATGATAGCAGGATCAAAAATAAACTCTACAGTTCGTTTACCCGGGCTAACTTTAACTGCTCTGTAGACCATATTAGCTGTTAAAAGCTCTGCTGGCTTGTTATCTATTGTTACTTTCCAGCCGGGGTAGTTTGCATCTAGCAAAATTAAATAACCGGGCTTTTTTGTATGTACATAGATCTTTATGGCATTTGGGGTATAAGACTTTATAACAACACTGCTGTCAGAATCTTTTTTTCCTGTTGAGCTTTCAGTAGTTCCTTCAAATAATACAAAATTTTTGATGTCAAAAGATGCTCGCAAAAAATCACTCTGCAATCTCTTTTTATTATTATAATACAGGGCATCATAAACCATAAAAGCCCTTGGTGTAATGTTATTAACTTTTAACAGTGTTTTATGTTTGTCAAAGTATACAGTTTTGCCATATTGCTTAAAAATATCCAGATCCCAGGGTGAAGCCAGAATGTAGTTTATATTGAGGTTATAGAAGAATTTTTCCCTGTTTTTAAAATAGAGATGTGTTGAAAGCTCTTTAACAGTTTTTAATCGCAGGCTGGAAACAGTATAAATAAGGTTTATATTGTATATAATAGACCTGTTAGGAATAAGATTTTCAAGCCAGTAAAGGTTAAATATGTCATAAAAGTTGTTTAAAAACTTCTCATTGCCAGATTCTTCTTTTTGGGAAGGATAAAACTTTGACAATAAAGGCGAACAGAGAATTCTTGGCGGGTATGGCTTTTGCCAGTGAGTTTCAATAAATTTAGCAACCTCAACTTTTTGACCGTAATAATTGATTTTAGATGTTACATAAGCATTCGAGTTTATGTAAAATAGATCAATAAAGGTTATCGTAATAATAAATATTAGAAAATGTTTTGAAGTATACTTTTTAGTAAAAAACCACCAGCCAGACCACAGCAAAGTAAATAATATCAGGAAATAAAAAACTCTAAAAATAATATTTGAATTGATGAAATCTCCTGTTACATTTCCTGAAAGCTTCATATTAACAAGGTTTAGGCTGGCAGAATGGTCAATAAAGAGTACTGAAGCTGCAATAACCACAAGTACAATTATAAACATTTCAGTATATTTGCGGAATTCTGGTTTGTTATTGATTAAATCTTTTAAACCAAGACAGGCAAGAATAGTTATGCCAAGAGATGTAAATACTATAAGTTTTTCAGGATATCTAAAAGAGTCAAAATAAGGTATAAAGCTAAATAATAATTTATAAACTGGTGTAAAACATCCGAAGGCGAGCACAAGGCTTATGAGAGTTAAAGCCATCCAGAAGACTTTTTCTTTTGTTTGACTATAATAAAAGCTGCACAGAGCTAGCATAAGAGGTATTATACCGGCATAAATGCTTTCAACCCAGGGTATATCATATTCTCCTGTGTGTAGAAAGGTTCCCCAGTAAACGGGATAAGGAAAATTGTTCCCAAAATAGAAAGGCAAATAGAATTCAAGCAGCCTTAATGGGTTGAATGACCACATTGTAGCCTCTTTAAAATCCAGGCCAGTATTTCTGACCGATAGTCTTACCAGTTCTATAGATGGCAAAAGCTGAACAGCCGCATAAACAAGGGAAGATGTTAGTGTTAAAAAAAGAAAAATTAATATATACTTATTAGATTTGCCTTTTTGAAGCTCAAAAAGACTTCGCAACACCAGAAACCCTGACAGGTAATAAAATGCCATCGGATCTCCGCAGAAGATCAGCATACTCAAAAAAAACCCGGACAGAAATATGTATAGTATCTTACAGGTGTTAAGCAATCTGTAATAAGCCCAAAAAGTTGCAGGTATCCAGACGATTGCTGCCAGATATTCAATATTGCAGCTAACTGAAATGCTATAACCGCAGAAGACAAAGACTATTGATCCAAATAACCCAATAAGCCTGTTATTAAGAATCTGTTTAACAAAAAGATATGTAAAAATGCCGCAGAGTAAGTAATGTAGTAGAATTGTAATGTTCATTGCATTGCCAGCAGGGAAAACCAGAAAAATCAGGTTAAAAAAATACAGGGGCTGGTTTGAAAGGTCAGCAAGGTAAGGTATTCCCAGGGATATATAGGGGTTCCAGAGTGGTAAATCACCATTTAACACTGTATCAACAAAGATTTTTTTTGCAGGATAAGAATGTGAGAGCAGGTCACGCCAGTAAAAGTAGTTATCCAGGAAGACAACCCTGTAGAAGAAGATCTGGATCAACATATATATGATAATCACAGGTAATATAGTCAGGATAAGATCCCTGTTGCTAGTGTTTTTCATAAATAAAAATTCTTATCATTTTTAATTGCAATCATTATCAGGTTTCAATCAATACATTTTGTACGTTACATATACATTAATTTTGATACGAATTGTAACGTTTTACCTTATAACAATAGTATATGTTACCAGAAAATCTTATGATGGTATGAATAAATTTTAAGAGAGATATTTCCACCACAAAGCCAGACAGGCTAAGGAGTCACTGAGAGAGAAAAATTTATATGGGAGGGATGATGATTTACATTACCGAAAGGTAACGGGGAATCCTATGAGGGGTATAGTTTAACCTGCAAGGATTTGTATCTAAAAGAATTAAAAATTAATATTTTTTCTATGCTATGGCAATAAATGCTATGTAGTAATTGTCTATCATTACCACAAAAATCGTTTAAGCAAGTTTATAGTTATCACAAGAAAGAGGAGAAATTCCTGAACATTGGAGGGGTTTATGTTTAATAAGATCCAGGAGGGTTATTTTAACCCTGTGAGGGGTAAAGTGGATGTTGCAAAAAGAGAAAACGCAAAAAAACCAGCTTTCACCTCCGAAAACAATTCGCAAAAACTTGTAAAGCCAACACTTGATCATCTTAAGGCAAATTTTATCAGCTTTAAGGGGGCTATTTCAGAGAAAGGTCTTGATCTTTCTAATGTAATTGAGTACACTTCAAACTTTAGTGCAGACCTCAGCACCCGCTGGGATAAGGCTATTCAGATTGCTAAACTGAATTCAAACAAAGAACTCTCAACACTTCACCTTTTGAAGGCGTCATTTGAAGATACTAAAAGAGCTATAGAAAGAGGAGAAAAAGACTCTACAGCTATGTTAAAGGTTTGTGGATCTAAATATCCTGATATGCTTGATGACCCTGAAAAAAGAGGTTTTCTGTCTATGATATTTGAAGAATACATAAGCTTCATAGATGAAGCGATTTCTTCTCTGGGGCAATCTTCTGCTGACAATGCTCCTTCAAAAGTCAGCAAAGGACTGGAATCAGTGCTTAAAAATGCTTATCAGAATGAACTGGAAAGTGGCAATGTAGTAGTGACTCCTTCTATTCAGGAATCTACCGTACTTCAGTCAATATTAACTTCTTCGGATACAAAAGCACAACAGGTTCTAGGATCAATTTTTGTAAGCATGAAAAGAGATCTTAAAGAATTAGATGAAATGAATAATGTTGTTGTTTCAAAACAGGCAAACAGAACGAATACAGGTGGTGGAGAGCTTGTGCCTATTGATGCATACCGTCAACCTAACCCGGTAGGCTCAGTTAAGGCAGTTAACCAGCTTTCAAATGAGTCACCTGTTAACCTTGTAGATATAGAACACTATAGTAATAAAGCAAAAACCCTTGGGGCACTTGTAAGTGCTGGCAAGGATTCTATTTTTACCCATGATCTCGGTGCAATGCCAGAATTGTTAGCCCATAGCTTTACTAAAATGCTTCATAATAGAGGCTTTAAAGACCTGAACCCTCAAAATACAGAGGTTACAATTATTGATACGCCGCAGGCCTTTAAATCAGGTAAAAACCCTGTTTCAGAAATCAATTCAATTGTCAGTAATGCAGTAAAATCACCTGATAAAAAGCATGTTGTATTTATAAAAGACTTTGATCAGGCCCTGATGTATATGTTTGCTCTAGGACAACAAAAACCAGCCAGTGATCCTTCTAAAATATTTAGGTCAGGCGGTTTTGCACCCAATGTTCATGTCGTAGGCTTGATGCAAAACAATATGTTCTCTAACCTTACCAATACTGAGCATGCAACAATATTTATGAAAGAACTGGCTGATACTGTGAGTTCACGATTTGAAAAAGTATCCCTTGGTGCCCCATCACCTGATCTTGCTAAAGAAATACTTAAGCAGGAGCCAGCCCTGATGGCTACTATTACCGGTGATTATTCACAGCAGGTAATAGTAGCTCCTGAAGCCATAGACAGAGCTGTAGATCTTGCTATAAAAACCAGAAAAGGTTCAATGCCAGGCAAAGCCCTAGACCTTCTCAAATTTGTTATGGCTGCAAAAGCCAATAATACCGGTAATAACTTTGGTTCCATTACTATCGAAGATGTAAATACCTTCTCCAAGGGCTACCCGGATCTTAAACAATCACCAGAGTCAGGCGACGGAACATTCTCAGTTGTCCATGATACTGGAATCAAAATGAAAGATGTTGGTGGCGCTTCACAGGCCAAGGAAGTTGTTAACGAAATACTTGAATTTCTTGATCCACAAAAAGTTCAGAATTTCAATAAAGTAGGGGCCACTATGCCAAGAGGCATTTTGCTTCATGGTTCACCCGGTAACGGCAAAACTTACCTTGCTAAAGCCATCGCAGGAGAAGCCAGTGTACCTTTCATATCTGTTTCAGGTTCTGAATTTGTAGAAAAATACGTTGGTGTAGGTGCTGCCAGAGTTCGTGAATTATTTGACTTTGCAGCCGATCAGGCTAAAGCTAATGATAAGAATACTGCCTTTATCTTTATTGATGAATTTGACAGCCTTGGCAGAAAACGTGGCGGTGATTCAAACGGTGGTAACAGAGAAGCTGAACAGACTCTCAACCAGTTGCTTGTTTCTATGGATGGTTTGAACAAATATAACAACGTCAATATAGTAGTTATAGCAGCTACAAACAGACCTGACCTTCTGGATGATGCTGTTAAACGCCCGGGCAGGTTTGACCGTCAGGTAGCAGTACCAAATCCTTCTAATGATGTAGAGGCAAGGTATGAAATTCTTGCTGTTCACGCCAGAAATAAGAAAATTGAAGGCGATAAAGAGCAGATTCTCAAAGAAGTTGCAGAAAGTACATCCGGTCAATCAGGTGCTGGTCTTGCTGATATAGTTAACAGGGCTGCTATTATAGCTGCTAAAGACGGTAGAGATACCATTACAATAAATGATTTTGTTGAAGCCAAGCTCGAATCAGTAGCAGGCAAAATTCATAAAATCAAGAAAACTCCATGGAATAAAGAGATTGTAGTTACTCATGAGTGCGGACACGCTCTAACACGTCAGGTTATGAACGATATTGCTCAAAAACCCTGGCAGCGTGGTTCACAGATAGATGTAATTACAACAGATTCCAGAGGTGAATACGGTGGAGCAGTTTACTTTAAGCCTGACGAGAATACAGAAGTGACTTTTGAAAGGCTTATGGGTAATCTTGCTACAGGATACGGTGGTTATGCAGTAGAAAAAGCCCTCTTCGGCATCAGTGGCAGCTGGGGAATTTCTGGAGACCTCAAGCAAAATACTGAAGAAGCCAAGCGTGCTGTTATGCAAATGGGCATGGGCCCTCACTCAAGGCTTCTTGCCTCTGCTGATGACCCCTTTATGCAAGATATGATGAAAGATGAAATAAGAAAAGACATCAAACTGCTAACAAACAATGCCAGTGTGATAGCTGATAAGATTGTAGATTTCCACCGTGAGTTTATTGAAGCTTATAGAGATGAATTTGCAGCCAGTGCAGGCAAGGGTGGTAACAATTTGTCAGGCAAAGAATTCCAGATAAGGCTGACCAAATGGCAGGAAGATCCTGCCAGAAAAGAAGCTCACGAACAGCTTCAACAGGAAATTCACCAGATAATCGAACAAACAAAACAGGGAACACTGGTTAAAGCCAGTTAAATAATCAAATAATGTGATAACTATGTTTGAAGAAACCGAAAAACACCGGTTTCTTCTTTTTTTTGCCGGCAGTGTCAACAATCAGGAAATATCAAAGATTGACAACAAATTTTTTCTTTTAAACAACTGATAAACTCAAGCTTCTGTAATACCGTAATTAATCAGAGGTTCCATTAATCATTTATTTATCTGGCTTTTTGCTGTTTTTATATCAGAACCCAGCACTAGATAGGGCAGTTAACATTTTTTTTCCTTTAAATGTTCTTTTTGATAAGCCCATGCGCTGTGATTGTGTATGCTTTCAAAAGCCTCACATTCTACTTCATACCAGTAAATATAGTCAATCTGGCGAATGTCAGAAACTATGTCTCTTATGACATCTTCAACAAATTTAGGATTGTTATAGGCGTTTTCAGTAACATACTTTTCATCTTCACGTTTCAAAACAGGATATACCGGGCAACTGCCATATTTTTCGATAGTTTCGACTAGATCTTCAATCCAGACGACTTTTTCAGGGTCGTAAGACAACTTAAAACGTACGCTTGCCCGCTGGTTATGTGCTCCATAATCTGATATTTCTTTACTGCAAGGGCATAAAGTAGTGATAGGCACTGTTACTGTCAAAATAAAGTCATACTTATCATTTTTGAGTATACCCTCAAAGATGCATTGATAGCCCATAGGTGCTATTATATTGCTGATAGGTGCTTTTTTATCTATAAAATATGTAAATTCAAGTCTTAGATATGCACTTGATGACTCCAATCTCTCTATTGTTTGCCTGAGACATCCTTCTATATCAATACTAAGCAGGTTTTTTGATCGCCATTCATTAAGTATCTCAATAAACCGTGACATATGCGTACCTTTAAAATGAGAAGGCAAATCAACCGTAATAGTTGCAAGGGCGTGAACTATTTGTTGTGAGCCTTCTTTCTGAATAATATTAAGCGGTATTTCAACGTTTTTAACACCGACCCGCTGAAGATCGATACCCCGAAAGTCTTCGGAATTTTGTACATCTGTGAGGGGTTTCTTGTTCTTCATTTTAGATTATTATTGACCCAAAATTTTACCTATATCACCATCATCAGAATCATGCAGTGCCATAATAAGCTTTTTAGCTGCCCGTTTCTGAACACGTGGAGGGGCTATACGCAGAAGTTCTATAGCTCTTAAGACTACAGGGTCTTTATCATACCATCTGCTGCCTTCATCGCTGTATTTCTTTACTGCTTCATAGACTCTTTCAATGACTTCATGGGCTACTTGTTCCTGCATTTTAGATATATAATCTGCTGCCTGGCCTTTTAAATCGTCAGTAGATAATCTTAGAAGCTCCATGGCTTCACTCATTGTAGGATCCTGATCATACCATCTTCTGCTTTTGGCCATAAAAATACCTTTTCTTAATAATATATGTATTACTATAGTTTACTAAAAACACCGGTACAAGCAATTTCAATAGTAATGAAAAAAGTTTATTATTTATAATTTGCTAAACCGTGTATAAATAGCTTTTTCAAAGTTTATGTTGATTTTACATTATTTAAAAATCGGGTGGTAAACTTCAAGGTTACCCAATTCCGTTAATACCTTACTGTATCAAAGGTGGCTAATTATCGAGATTTATTTCCTCTGATTCTGGTCTGAATGCAGAGCCAGTACCTGTTTCAGGGCCTTCTGATTCCGGTCTGAATCCATAGCCAGTGCCTGTTTCAGGGCCTTCTGATTCTGGTCTAAATCCATAGCCAGTACCTGTTTCAGGGCCTTCTGATTCTGGTCTGAATCCATAGCCAGTGCCTGTTTCAGGGCCTTCTGATTCCGGTCTAAATCCATAGCCAGTGCCTGTTTCAGAGCCTTCTGATTCTGGTCTGAATCCATAGCCAGTGCCTGTTTCAGGGCCTTCTGATTCTGGTCTGAATCCATAGCCAGTGCCTGTTTCAGGGCCTTCTGATTCCGGTCTAAATCCATAGCCAGTACCTGTTTCAGGGCCTTCTGATTCTGGTCTAAATCCATAGCCAGTACCTGTTTCAGGGCCTTCTGATTCTGGTCTGAATCCATAGCCAGTGCCTGTTTCAGGGCCTTCTGATTCTGGTCTGAATCCATAGCCAGTGCCTGTTTCAGGGCCTTCTGATTCCGGTCTAAATCCATAGCCAGTGCCTGTTTCA